>Ga0187887_10000040_pt1 | contig 118100 bp, 88 predicted proteins | sample June2016WEW_7_10_FD_132977 | JGI IMG/M metagenome (GOLD analysis project Ga0187887, IMG submission 132977) | Peatland microbial communities from SPRUCE experiment site at the Marcell Experimental Forest, Minnesota, USA - June2016WEW_7_10 | ecosystem: Environmental > Terrestrial > Soil >... | reverse complement strand
TTCGTCGCCTGCCGCGCCTGCGGCGAGCGCGTCCAGTGCGTCAATTGCTCCGTCACCCTGACCTTTCATAAGCGCGACCGGCGTCTGCTATGCCACTATTGCGGCTATGCCGAGAAGGTTCCCAGCGTCTGCCCCAAGTGCGCGAGCGAGCACATTTACTTTCTTGGCGTGGGTTCCGAGCGCGTGGAAGAAGAGCTGCACCGCGCTTTTCCCGCCGCGCGCATCGCGCGCCTCGATCGCGACACGGTCACCGGCAAGCGGCAATACGAAACCATCCTCGATGGTTTCCGCGAAGGCGGCTTTGACATCCTGGCCGGCACGCAGATGATCGCCAAGGGCCACGACATCCCCAACGTCACGCTGGTGGGCGTGGTCTCCGCCGATGTCGGGCTCGGCATGCCCGATTTTCGCGCCGCCGAGCGCACCTTTCAGCTCCTCACGCAAGTGGCCGGCCGCGCCGGACGCGGCAGCCTGCCCGGCATCGTGCTCATCCAGACCATCAATCCCGATCACTACGCCGTCCGCATGGCCGCCGCGCAAGACTATGGAGCGTTCTATGAGAAGGAGCTCGCCTTCCGCCGCGCCATGTCCTACCCGCCCTTTACGGCGATGGCAAACGTGCTGGTGCGCAGCGATAAAAAAGAACTGGCGATGCGCATGAGCGGCGAGCTCGGCATGTTGCTGACGCCGCCGCCCGAGAAACTGCGCGTCATGGGCCCCGCCGAAGCCCCCGTGCCGCGCCTCAAAGCCGAGTACCGCTACCAGTTGCTCATCAAATCCGCCAGCCGCATTGCGCTCAACGCCCTTCTCAAGAAAGTGCGAGGATTCGCCGTCGAACGCAAGTGGCCCGCCACCGCCTTGGTGATCGATGTGGACCCGCTATCGCTGCTGTAGGTCAGTGCCGCCGGGCCCGTTCCGCAGGAAGATCTCTTCCACTCGCATCTGAAAAAGCTCCGCCATTTCGAATGCCAGCGGCAGACTAGGATCGTACTTCCCGGTTTCGATGGCATTCACCGTCTGCCGGGACACGCCCAGGCGGGAGGCCAGGTCCGCTTGCGACCACTCGCGTTCGGCGCGCAGCACGCGCAGCCGGTTCTTCATCGATACCGCCTCACGCCGCCGGCGTACCCAACAACACCAAGAACCACGATCAGGACCAACACCACGAGGTAGCTGAGCGGACCGACCAGGTGCGCGGCCTGTAGCAGGGGATACGTGATCATGATAATTACGAGGCCGCAGACCACCACGGCCGCCGCCTCCAGATAGATGCGAAGTTGCAGTTCGTCCATCTGCCGGCGGCTATCGTGCACCAGCGTCCGCACGTATTGCGCGCCTAAGAAGAGCGGAACCACCGGAATCAGGTACCGGATCGCGGGAGGCAGTGTCGCCCGCTGCAACACAGGTCCCGCGATGCCCAACGACATGCCGAATAGGATCACCCATAAGAACTGTCGGCCGCTGGGCCGTCCGCAGCCGTCGAAGATGGCGCGAAGCGGAAGTGTTTGTTTCAGGTTTGTCGTCATGCCCAAATAGTAAAGTAAGGCAATCTAAATGTCAAGCAAACTTTACTTTTAGACAAATAAGCGATGCGCGCTCGATGCCAAAGACGTGGCGTACGCACTCGTGCGTGCCGCGTCGGCACTCGTGCCGACGCAGGGCGCCGCCGGAAAAAAGACGTGTTAAGGATTTGGCATCGTCATTTCGTGACAAGCCCTACGCAGTCTCATTGCCGCTGGAGACAAGCACCACACCTTCGCTGGCCGCTGCCTTTCGCAGATCGGCATCCAGCGTCGCCAGGGGCAGGCCCTCGCGCTGAGCCAGTTCCAGATAGGTGGCATCGTATACGGACAGCCGGTGGGCGCGCGCCAGCCGGAGGACGCCGTGCTCGTCGGGCGACTGGTCCGCACGCAGCCGCAGCAGCGAAAGGTGCAGGAGAAAAGCCGCGGTATCGGACTCGGCGATCCGCCGGCGGCGTTCGTTTACGACCAGGATATTCCGCACTTCGAACCACCACAGGGCTGGAACGACGCCCTCTTCGGTGCGCATTCGCTCGAAAGCCAGGCTCGCGTCGGGGTGGTCTTCATCGTCAAATGCCCAGCACGCGGTGATGGACGCATCGAGAACAAATCCCATCAGGACTTTCGTCCCTCATCGCGGGCCGAGAGCAGTTCGCGGACGGTGATCCTGCCGGTTCGCTTTCTAAGGCAGCGGATAGCATCGAGGGCTTTGTCGACTTCCGCCTGACGCCGGTCGGGTTCGGGCACGATTCGCGCGATGCGGTGTCCGTGGCGCGTGATGATCAGCGTGGCGCCACGCTCGACTTCGTCCAGGAGCTGGGGAAGATGAGTCTTGGCTTCCGAAGCTTGAATCTCTCGCATATAATCAACCAGTCGCTTAGACTAGTCTCAGTTTAGCACGGCTGCCGAAAACAGGAAGCCCGTTGCCTGCCATCATGCTCCGGACGGCTGAAGCGCGCAAGGAATCGGATCGGTTGGCAAAGGGCGAAAAAACGGTACTTTAGTCCCTGAAACTGTACGATTTTCCACGTTGCTTTACCTGAAATCAATAAGTTGTGGCTGTTAGGGAACGGCATTCCGAATGCCTCGGGAGCTTCAGCGATCTGCTGGAGGGTAGGCTGATGTCGTTACTGGCTTCGCTTTGGAAGGGCGATCAGGGGCAAGATCTGATCGAATACACGCTGCTTTTGGCTTTCGTGACGCTGGCTTCCGCTGCGCTTCTTGTAGGCGCCAGCGGCAGTATTTCCGGCGTTTGGACCACAACCAATTCCCAATTAGCCGCAGCCGCCGCTGCCGCGACAACTTAACGGTTCGCCGACCCGGCCTGTTTCGGCTCGCTTGTAGTGCGGCTCCGCCCGTGCTCTTGTATAATCCAGAATCGTCGGGCCAGAAAAGAAGTCAGAACCAGGAGAGTGGTGCTTATGCGAAGAACCTCGATGTCGCGCTTCGTTCCGTTCCTTGTGATGCTGATGATGGCAGCCTCTGCCACGGCGGCCGACAGAGCCGTTTTGGAACAGAAGTTGAGGAGCCGGTACAAGCTCTCCTCAGTGAATGCCGAAGGCGATTTTGTGGTCCAGGGCACCACGCTGGTTTTGCGGAAAAGCGGTTTCACGGGCGGCGCGGATCCCATCACTTGCATCCAACAGTACAAGGACGGGAAGATCTCGCTTACCGGTCCCTCCAAGGCCGCTTGCACCGGCGCGGTCCGTACGCTCTCCAAGATTCCCATCCTCAGTAAGATCCCCGGTGTGGGCACGGCCAATCAAGCGGTTCAAGGGAATGCCCCCACAACACGGCCCTTCGTGGCCGGGGAAAAGCTGTACCTGACCAAGATCGAAGTGGTCAAGGATGACATCCATTTGACCTTGATTTCCGAGCAGGTGAACCAGGTGCGTTACACCGCGGAGATCCGATTCCATAAGGCGGCCACGCTGGAGATCCTGGAGGCGGAAAACCTCATTGCGGAGGTAGTGGGGGTCGGCGCTGGGGGCGGAGGCGGAGGGAGTCAATCCACGTCCGCGTCCGCGTCTTCTCAGCCAGCCGCCGCTCGAGCCGCCCCGGCCTATACCGCGCCACCGGTCGCCGCCCCTCAGCCGGCTACGGCAGACACGGCGCCTGCTCCCATTGCGCCGCCCCCGCCGCCGCCGGATCAGCCGGTCGCCGCGCCACCCACAATTTCACCAGGCATGACGATCGATCAAGTGGTCGCCGCGCTCGGGCAGCCGGCCAGGATAGCCAATCTCGGCTCCAAGAAGATCTACATGTATCCGAATCTAAAAGTGATCTTCATCGACGGCAAGGTCGCCCCGGAGGACTCGGATGACTCATCCGGGAGCCAGCCAGGTTCCGGCCCGAGTACGTTGTACTACGCGCTCGGCCTGGGAGCCCTGATCCTGGCAGCCGCTGGGTACCTGTTCCTGCGCAGCCGCCGGCCCGCCGCGATGGTCCCGGCGGGGCCTCCGCCTCCGATGCCTCAGTACCAAGCCCCGCCGCCGGCCGCCCCGGTAGCGCCGGCCCCGCCCATGAACCTCATCCAGCGCCTGGACGAATTAGAGAAGCTGAAGGAGCGGGGAATCCTCACGCCCGAGGAGTTCGAGAGGGAAAAAGCCAAGCTGCGGTCGATGTAAAGGAAGCGGAAGACAGAGAGAACGCGCGTCAGACCGCCGAGCTGCTGAATCGACCTTTTCGTCGCGGCCGCGCCCTACCCCACCAGCTCCGGCTCACTGGCGCAGGTGTTGCAGCCCTTCTTCGCGCGGGCGGTCAGGCGGCGCATCTCTTCCTGGGTCTCGAAGGGGATAGAGAATTCTTTCTCGATCCGTTCGCGATAAACCGGGCCGGAATTGTAGGCGCAGAAGGGATAGATCAGGCCGTTGGGCGCCGCATAGTGGATCACGCAGCGCTTCACGCGCTCTACGTCGTAGTTATACGAATCCATGAAGTGCATGCCGGCCAGCATGAGAGTGCGATAAGTAAACCCGCCGGCTTCGCTATCTCCGCGGCCATACTTCTTGTCGGTCATCCCTTGCAAGGTTTGCAGGAACTTGTTGAACGTCAGGCCCTGCGGCGCTTTCTCCTCATGGAAGAACTTGCGCAGGTTGTTCCAGGCGGAGATCTTGGTGAAGAACTGGACGCGGCGCTTGTTGGCCTTGCGCGCCAGATCGTCCATCTCGCGCAGCATCGGGCCGACCTCGACAAACTGCGTCACCGGCACGGCCTTGCGGTTCTGATCGACGAACAGATACGTGCCCAGCGAGCAGTGCGGATGGCAGCTCAGCGTGGTGGTCTCGTCGCCGCGCAGTGCGCTCAGCAGCTTCGAGAACGGCGTCACGCAGGAGAGCGGGAACCAATCTTCGTACACGTCGCAGATGCCGGTCTGCTGCTGGACGGCGTGGGCGAAATCGGAAAGCGTGAACCGTTTGGCCTCCAGCTCATGCCGCGCGATGCGGCCGGTGAACGCCACCGGTTGGAAGCTGATGCCGCTCGAGCATTCGATGTATTCGAGCGCCAACCGGATGATGTCGCCGATCTGGTGATCGTTGACGCCCTTGACAATGGTGGGAACGTAGACGATTTTGAGGCCGGCCTTCTTCACGTTCTCGATGGCGCGCAGCTTCTTTTCCCACAGCGATTCGCCGCGCGTGCGCCGGTACACGTCGTCGCAAACGCCGTCGAATTGCAGATAAAGCGTGTGCAGCCCGGCTTCTTTGGCGCGCTGGGCGAACTCCAGGTCCATGAATTTCAGCCCGTTGGTCGCCACCTGCGTGTGCGAAAATCCCATTTCCTTGGCCAGCCGCAGCACGTCGAGGAAGCGTGGGTAGATGGTCGGCTCGCCGCCGGAGAATTGGACGATGCGGCCCGCCACCGGCTTCTGGTCGCGCAAGGCCTGCAACATCTTCCGCACGGTTTCGAAATCCGGTTCGTAGAGGTAGCCGGAGGCGTTGGCATTGGCGAAACACACCGGGCAGGTCATGTTGCAGCGGTTGGTCAGATCCAGGTTCGCCAGGCCAGTGTGGCTGGTGTGCAAGTTGCACAGGCCGCAATCGTCCGGGCAGCTCTTGGCTGTGGTCACCGCCGGATTGGCCAGCCCCCGGTTGTCGCCGAAGGTCCATTCTTCCATCTTCAGGTACAGTTTGGCGTCGGAATAGACGATGTCGCGAAACTCGCCGTGGGTCGGGCAACGCTTCTCCATCACCACCTTGCCGGAATCCTCAAGGATTTTGGCATCAATGAGTTGAGAGCATTCCGGACAGAGAGACCGGGTGGTCTTCGGGAGCCCCTTTTGGAGCGGCTGGATGGGTGAACCCGAATAGGTAGTTTCCGGCTGGATTACCTGAAATTGCGCCATGCTGTGAATTGTAAACAAGCGCTGGCGGAAAGACCACAATCAGGCTCTAAAGTGTGATTTACGAAGGTCGTATGGCCGCTTTGCGGGGCTGAACGGCGCACTCCTCACCCGCTGGCGCTGGCCTCTCACCGCACGTTATGCTGCAATCTTGACCTCGACACTCGACCTGCCCCACGCTGCCGTGGCCTTTGGCGCGGCGTTTCTGGCCGGAGCCATCAACTCGGTGGCCGGCGGCGGCACGCTGGTCTCGTTTCCCGCCTTGATCTGGCTGGGCCTCAACTCGGTGGCGGCCAACGCTACCAGCACGGTCGCCATTTGGCCGGGAACCGTAGGCAGCGCCTGGGGTTATCGCCGTGAAATCCGCTCGGCCGAGGCGCGTTTCCTGGCGCTGATCGTGCCCAGCGTGGTGGGTGGCCTCATCGGCGCCATCCTGCTGCGCTATACACCTACTGCGATGTTCGATTCGATGGTGCCTTTTCTCATCCTTTTTGCCACTGTGCTGTTCATGGTGCAGGAGCCGATCCAGAGGATGCTCAAAACCGCCGATGCGGCCGCCCATCGCTCCACCAGGTGGCTGGTTGGCGGGTTGGTGTTCCAATTGTTCGTGGGTCTGTACGGCGGCTATTTCGGCGCGGGAATCGGCATTCTCATGTTGGCCGCGCTGAGCATTTTAGGTATACAGGATATACATGAAATGAACAGCCTGAAGGTGATCTTCGGCGGCGCGGTCAACGGCATCGCGGCCGCGTATTTCATCTGGGCCCGCATGGTGTATTGGCCCTATGTTCTGCTGATGGCCGTCGCCGCTATCCTGGGCGGTTACCTCGGCGCTGGCACCGCGCGCCGCCTGGGCCAGCAAACCGTCCGCCGCATCGTGATCGCGATCGGACTCGGCATGGCGCTGTCGCTGTTCATCAAGAAGTAGCTGGCTTCGAAGGTAGGATAGACGATCGGTTTTTGTCGGTACCGCCGGCGATCTTGTCGCCGGTGATCTGCCGCGGTCCCAGGTCCTTCGAGGGCTTCTTCTCGATCCTGTCAGAACATCGCGCTTCAGCGAAGCACGACAGACCACAAAAAGCGATGCTCCGTCGGGTCTGTCCTACCTTGACACTCGCGGCCTTTCTGACATAGACTGTCTATGTCATGATGCGCGGCGAACGAGACGAGATCCCTCCCGGCACTCTCGAGATGCTGATCCTCACCACGCTCGCGACCGGACCGGCCAGGCACGGGTTTGAAATCGCGGAGTCTATCCTTTCCATCTCCGAGGACGTGCTGCAAGTGGAGGAGGGGTCGCTGTATCCCGCCTTGCAGCGGATGCTGCTCAAAGCGTGGATTCGCGGCGACTGGGGCAAGACCGAAGAGAACCGCCGGGCGCGATTCTACAAGCTGACGGCGGAGGGGCGTAAGCAGCTCGAGCGCGAAGTGGAGCGCTACCGCCGCGTCGCACGCGCCATCGCGCGCGTGCTGGCGACGGCATAGGGGCTCAAGTGGGGCGGGTCCCGACCTGCCAACCCACGGGAGGAGAACATGAATCTCGGCGAATGGGGCCGGCGGCTGGCCGGGATCTTCGCTCGCAACCGCGTCGCGAGCGACATCGAAGAAGAGATGCGTCTTCACCTGGAATTGCGGACGCGCCAGTTGCGCCAACAGGGACTCGCGGCGGAAGAAGCCGGATACGTGGCGCGGCGTCGCTTCGGCAACGAACTGGCGGTCTACGACGCCAGCGCTCATGTGTGGGGATGGCCTGCGTGGGAGCGCCTGCTGGGCGATTTCCGCCACGCGTTTCGCGGTTTGCGCAAGGCTCCCGGATTCACCGCCGTGGCTGTCGCCACGCTGGCCGTGGGACTGGGAATGAATGTGGCCGTCTTCAGCCTGGTCAATGCCGTGATGCTGCGCAGCCTGCCATATGCCGAACCAGGCCGGCTGGTCTCGCTGTGGGAGGAAACCTTCCGAGGCGAGCCATCGGTGCTGAACAGTTCCGGATCGCCGCTCGGCGGGCGTACCTCGGCACAACGCTGGCCCGTCGCGCCGGCCAACCTGCCGGACTACGCGCGCTCGGCGGCCTTCAACGACCAGGCCAGCTTCGACGGAGCGGCGAAAAACCTGACCGGGCTCGGCCCGCCGGAGCGCTTACAGGGCGAAGCAGTTTCGGCGAATTTCTTCGATGTGCTCGGGGTGAAGCCTGCGCTGGGGCGCACCTTTCTGCCCGAGGAAGACCGCGACGGCGCAGCCGGCGTGGTTATCGTGACGGATGGCTTCTGGCGGGACCGCCTGGGCGCCGATACCGATGTTCTGACGCGCTCGATTGTGCTCGATGCGCGGCAATACCAGATCGTGGGTGTGCTGCCGAAGGGATTTCAATCCCCGCGCCAGCTCACCACGCCGGACCGGGTTGAAATCTACGTTCCGGCCGCCTATCCCAAGGAACTGCTGGCCCACCGCGGCGACCATGACGTGAATGTTGTGGCCCGGCTGCGGCCCGGAGTGAGCGTCCGGCAGGCGCAGGCCGATCTGGACGTGATCTCGGCCAACCTGGCCAAGCAATTCCCGGAGACCAACCAGCACATTCGCGCCGGCATAGCGCCGCTCCGCGACGATATCGCGCGCAACGTGCGCCAGTCGCTGTGGATCCTGCTGGGCGCCTCGGCGTTGATCGTGCTGATCGCCTGCGTGAACCTGGCCAACCTGATGCTGGTGCGCGCCGCGCGCAGGCAGCATGAATCGAGCGTGCGGATGGCGCTCGGCGGCGGACGCTGGAGCCTGGTCCGGCAGTATCTGGCGGAAAGCCTGACGCTGGCCGGAGCGGGCTGCGTGGCGGGCCTGGCGCTGGGCTTTCTCATGATGCGCGTGCTGACACGGCTGGCGCCCGAGAATATTCCGCGGATCCGGAACGTGAGTATGGATTGGCAGGTGTTCGCGGCGGCCGCCGCAGTGGCACTGGCGACGGGTCTGATATTCGGCGTGGCTCCGGCGTGGCAAGCGTCTCGGGCCAACGCCGGCGAGGCCCTGAAAACCTCGGCCCGCAGCACCGGCGCGCGCGCCCAAGCCCACTGGCGCGCGGCGCTGACCGCGATTGAGATCGCGCTGTCGCTGATCCTTCTGGTGGGCGCCGGGCTGCTGCTGCGCAGCTTCGTGCGGGTGATGGGCGTCGATCTGGGATTTCAGCCGGACCGGGTATTGGCGTTGAACGTCAATCTGCCCGAGCTGCGATACAGCGACGCGGATCGGCGGCTCGGTTTCTTTGAAGAGCTGGAACGCCGCGTGACCGGATTGCCGGGCGTCCAGGCAGTTGCCTTCGCCAACCGCTTGCCGTTGCGCGGCGGATGGAGTTCCTCAATCGAACTGGAGAGTTCGCCGGATGTGGAGCGCGAGCCCGATTTCCAGGCGGTCAGCCCCAGTTACTTTGAGACGCTCGGCATCGGCCTGGTACGCGGCCGCCTGCTGGTGCCGAGCGACCGCAAAGGCCAGCCTAACGTAGCGGTGGTCAACCAGGCGTTCGCGCGCCAGTACCTGGCCGGCTCCGATCCGATCGGCCGGCGCTTTGAGCGCGAGCAGGCGTGGATCGCCATCGTCGGCGTGGTGAACGATATTCGGCGCGCCGGCAAGACCGGCGAAGTCAATCCGCAAGTGTACCTTTCCGCCGCCGAGACCGATTTGTATCCCGTGCGGCTGGCCGATCTCGCGATACGCACGCGGAGCGATCCGCGGCAACTGGTGAACGCCGTCGAACAGCAGGTCTGGGCGATCGACAAAGACCAGCCGGTCACCAATGTGCGGACGCTCGAAGAAATCGTCAGCCGGTCGGTGGACGAGCGGCGTTTTCAGATGGTTCTGCTGATCGCCTTCGCATCGGTCGCCGTGCTGCTCGCCACCATCGGCATTTTCGGCGTGCTCTCCTACATCGTCAATCAGCGGATGGGCGAGCTGGGAATTCGCGTGGCGCTGGGCGCAACCCCGCTACGGATTGTGACGATGGTGTTGCGCCAAGCCGGCTGGTGGATCGCCATCGGAATCGGCTTCGGCCTGGCGGGCGCGTTCGCCCTGGCGCGGTATCTCGAGAGCCTGCTATTCGAAGTGCGCCACGGCGATCCTTGGACCTACGCCGCGGCGGTGGCGCTGCTGCTGGCCGTTTCGCTGGCCGCCGCGCTGATCCCCGCGCGCCGCGGCGCCAAGGTGGATCCGATGACCGCTCTGCGATACGAATAGGCGGAAGAGAGGAGTCGGGAGCCGGAAGTTAGAACGGTCGCAGCGTCGCATTGTTCGGGCCGGAATTCTCGAGAAGCGGTTCATGAAGGCTTCCGGCTGCCGATTCCCGATTCCCGGGTGCGGGACATAAAAGTTTGGGGGCATCGCTGGTTCCCCGGAAAACAGCGAGTTTCCGGGCGTACCGCCTACGCGTGATGCGTCAAAGGAGTGGAGCGAGCAGTAAGCCCCGGCAGGGGCGCAAGACAATAGCCCAGCGCGTGAGCGCTGGGGACGCAGACGAATCACGTGAGCCCCCGGAACGGGGCGGAAGACAACGCCCACACCCGCTAGCGGACACGCGGTCTCTTGCGCCCCGTTCCGGGGCTGGATGGGTTCACAGCTTCTCCCAGCGCTCGCGCGCTGGGCTAGTCTCTTTCGCCCTGACGGGCTGACTCGCGCGCTCTCGGCCTCAACTTCTATGTCCCGCGCCCCGACTCCCCGCTCCGACCTCCCGCGCCTGCCTCACGCTACAATGACGAACAGCGATGGCCCTTTCCGCCAATCCGTCTTTTCTGCGCGCCATGCTGGCGGAGAGGCTGGCACTCGTGCTCGACGACGCCGAACGGGCGGCCGGAGAGGTGGGGGCTTATGCACGCCAGGAGTGCGCGAACCAGCTCAACCAGGCGGTGCGGCGGCTTTCGCAGGCGGCCGGTCCGGCGGGGATGGCGGACACGCTCGCCGATACGGCGGCGCAGTTTGCCCACGGCGCGGCGGTGCTGTCGATTGAAGCCGGCACGGCGATAATGGAAAGCGTCCGCCCGGCCGGCGATGCCGTGACGGCGGCGGGAAGGCAGGCCGCGCTCGATGCGGCGCCGGCCCTGGCCGCGGCCATCCGCAGCCGCGAGCCGGTGATCGCCGCGGCGTCCGAGCGTGAGGTCGGCGCCACGCTCGCCCATGTCGCGATAGCCGCCGGAGACGATCGCGTAGCCGTTTTTCCCCTCACCAGCCACGACGGCGTGCCGGGACTGGTTTGTGCGTGGGGATCGGTGGAGGCCCCCGCCTTAGAGCTTCTCGCGCAGGTGGCGGGCGAGGAATGGGCGCGCGTGTCTCGCGCCGCAGCCGAGGCCGCAGCGGCCGCGGCAGCGGAAGCCGAAGCCGCAGCGGCAGCCGAGGCCGCGGCGGCGGCCCAAGCTGCCGAAGCTGCGGCGGCAGCGGAAGCGGCGGCAGCAGCGGCCGAGTTGGTGACCATCGCGCCGGCGGAAAGAAGCTTCGATAGCCTGTCCGCGGAGGAGCAGCGGACCCACCTCCGTGCGCAGCGCTTCGCCCGCGTTCGGGTAGCCCAGTGGCGGCTACGCGAGGGCGCGGCGGTGCGCTCGGGCCGCGTCCACGGCGATCTCTACGCCGAACTCGAGGCGCAGATCGAGGAGGCGCGAAAAAGCTTTCGCGACGAGTTTTTCGCCCCGTGCCCCGGCATGGTCGATTACCTTCACCAGGAGATGGTGCACACGCTCGCCAACAACGATGCGCAACTGCTTGGCAAAGATTACCCTGGTCCTCTGCTGTAGCGTCGCCGGTCCGGCAGTGAGCGGGACGGCCGCGGCGCCCGGCGGCGAGAAGACAGCCAGCGGCACGGTGTCCACTCTGGCGGCATTGGCACGCGCATTCCGCGCCAGCCCCACTCCCGCCCGCCGTGCGGCGGTGGAACGGTGGGTAGCGCTGCATCCGCAGGATGCGCCGCTGGCGCAACTTGCATTCGGCGTGACGGCCTACGAGCAGAAGGATTACCTGGTGGCGGTGGCCACCCTGCGCCAGGCGCGTCCCAAGCTCGCGCGCATCGCCGATTACGTTGCCTATTACCTGGCCGCGGCGCGCGTGGAAGCCGGCGATTTCGAAGGCGTCGCTCACGATCTCGAGCCGGCGCACCGCCAGCCGGCATCGCCCGAGGCCGGCCGCGCCTGGGTGATCGAGGCTCGTGCCCGTCAGGCCGCGGATGGCGCCGGCGCGGTGAAGCTGCTGCGCGATCATTACGCCGAATTGCCGCAGCCGGATGGCGGTCTCGCGCTCGCCGATTCCTACCTGGCCGCCGGCGATCCGGCCAGCGCCGCCGATTTCCTCCAGCGCGCCAACGCGCAATTCGTCACCGGCGAGGCCGCCACTCGCATCGCGGAAGCCTTAAGTGGCCTCGAGGAGCGGATCGGCCCAGCTTTCCCCCAGCCGCTCCCGCAACAGCTCCTGCATCGCGCCGACCGCCTGCTCCAAACGCGCCAGTACCAGGAAGCCCGCACCGAATACCAGTCCGCGGCGGAACGTCTGACTGGGACGGAGCGCGACCAGGCGCTGGTGCGGGCGGCCGAGGCCGAGTTGCTCGATGGGCATCCCGACCCGGCCTGCGCCGACCTGAGCGCCATGCAACCGGCCGCCGGCGAGGCCGATGCGGAGCGCATTTACGATCTCGCCGAGTGTGCCCGCCGCGCGGGGGACGACACCCAGTCGGCCGCCGAGCTCGATCGCTTGACCGCGCAATATCCCCAATCGAGCTGGCGGCTGAAGGGGCTGCTGTCAGCCGGCGCCCACTTCTGGGTCCGGAATCAGCCGCAAAGTTACCTGCCTCTCTATCAAGCGGCCTACCAGGGTTTTCCCGCCGACCCGCAAGCCGCCCACTGGCACTGGAGGGTCGCTTTCCGCGCCTATTTCGAACGTCGCGACGATGCCGAAAGTCTCTTGCGGGAACAGTTGCAAGACTATCCCGGCAGCGGTTCAGCCGCCGCCGCGCTGTACTTTCTGGGCAGGCTGGCGGAAGATCGGAACGATTTTGGCGCCGCGCGTTTGTATTTCGAGCGCGTGATGACGGCCATGGAAGGCTACTATTACGCCGAGCAGGCGCGCCAGCGGCTGCTGCGGACCGAAGTGCGGAACGCGAACGGCTCCGCCCAGGTGGCCGAGTTCCTCGCCAGGCTTCGCTTGCCCAAAGGCGAGCCCGTGCCCACTCGCGCCACCGCCGCCACTGAGCTGCGCATCGCCCGCTCGCGCATCCTGCGCGGCGCCGGTCTCACCGACCTGGCCGACGAGGAGTTGCGGTTCGGCGCGCGCACCGATGGCCAGGCTGCCCTGCTGGCCATGGAGGGCGCGGCCGCGGCTGAGGCGCCGTATCAAGGCATGCGCCTGATGAAGGCCCTCGTGCCGGATTATTTGAACCTGCGCTTGACCGAAGCGCCGCGCCGCTTTTGGGAGCTCCTGTTTCCCCTGCCCTATCGCACCGAGTTGATCGCCGACGCCCGACGGCGCGGCCTCGATCCGTTCCTCGTGGCCGGCCTGGTGCGGCAGGAATCGGAATTCAATCCGGGCGCGGTCTCGCACGCCCAAGCGTATGGACTAACCCAGGTGCAGGCGGGCACCGGACGCCAGTTCGCGCGCACCGCCGGCGTGGTCCGCGTGACGGCTCGCGTCCTTCTCCAGCCAGCCGCGAACTTGAGAATCGGCACGGCCATTCTCCGCTCTACCTTGGACCAAAACGGCGGCAATCTCGAGCAGACGCTCGCCTCGTACAACGCCGGACCCAACCGCGTGGCCGAATGGCTGAGCTGGAACACCTACCGCGAGCCTGCCGAGTTCGTCGAATCCATCCCCTACGGCGAAACCCGCGAGTACGTGCAAGCCGTGCTCCGCAACGCCGAGATGTATCGCAGGCTGTACCACTAGGGACAGACCACTCTGTCCCAAGGCGCCGCCCTTTTGCGCCGCGCGGACAGAGCTGTCAGTCCCTGGTGGTATGCGCGCCTAGTGGTATGCGCGGACAGAGTCGACCGAGCGGTCTGTCTCTTTCGGGATGCTTCCGGGATGCGGTAAAATATTGACTATTATGGGCGAAAACGGGAGCGAAACCACCAAGTCTGCCGCAGCCGTGTCGGTTGGCGCGGGTGTTGGCGGTGCCGGCGGCGCGACTGCTGGGGTTCTCGAACTCGCCGCTCAGGGAGGCGTGACCGCCCTATCCGCTGGTCTGGTCATCGGGGTCGGAGCCGTCGCTGGCGGAGCCTTGGGTTACCTCGGGTATAAGCTTTTCCGCCATCTCACAAAACCGAAGCCCTGAATGCGACGGGAGCCCGCAATGGGAATCCCTCTTCCGGTGGGTAGAATCGTTGAAACCTGTCTCCAGGCGTTGGCACGCGTAGTTGGCGACGGCGGCCGCTTGGCTTCCCTGAAAGTTGCGATCGGCACATTACTCCTCTCCCTGCTCGTGACGTTTCCACACTATAGGAGTATGCGCGACACGCTGAATGACCCGTCAGACGATCTGGGCATACAGGCCTTGCTCATCAAGACTCAAAACCCGCTGTCTCCCATTCCAGCCGGCCTCAAAGACATCGGGCTTCACGGCGATCGAGCAGGCCATGTCGACAAGCTCGAACTGCGTCTAACCATCCCGATTCTTGGCTGGCTGAGCCGTACCGGCGCGTGGACGGTTGCCATCTGGCACCCCCTGTCCGCACTTGGTGTTTTCTATCTTCTCGCCCGTCTGGCGAGCAAGGCGATCCATGACAATGTTGGCGGTGCTCTTTTCGTTCTGGGCCTAGGGCCCACCTTCTTCGGATCGTGGTTTTTCGTTGACTACCATTTCGGCGATGGCATCGCCTTTTTCTTTCTGCTTCTCTCAATCGCCTCCAGAAGCCTCTTGCTCTCTGCTTGCAGCTTCATCGCGGCGGCATTTTGCGATGAACGCTGCTTGGCTGTTCTGCCGCTGCTGTGCTTCTATTATTTTGTCAGTCTCCGCCAAGAGACAGAAAGAGCTAGTCGCTTAGAGCGCTGCGCCGCGCTTCTGATCGGAGCGGGTGTGTGGGTGTTACTAAGGAGCGGAGTGGCGGCCGCCTTTCACCTCACCATGGGAACCTCACTGCTTGCGACTCGAGACATTTTGCGACATAACTTAATCAACGGACCTGGCGTGTTGTTCGGTATATTCAAGGCATCCTGGACGCTTCCACTCTTTGGCCTGCTGAACTTGTTGTCGCTCCGGAAGTGGGCCATCTCAGCCGCCTTCGCCGGTGTTTTCGCATTAGCCGTCGCACCGGCGTTTCTGGTGATTGATTTTAATCGGAGTGTTTGCTACACGTTCATGATTCTGTTAGTTTCCATCCACTTTCTTTGGGGCGATCGGGGCGAATTGCGACAGTATCTGGCTGCGATCGTTTTTGCCAATCTGCTGCTCACGTGGCCTGGGAACTCGATCCTCGGAGCCTTATATCGGCTGCTTGCCGGCAGGGGGATGCTGTAACGCTCGAGCCTCTGCTGGCCCGATTCCAGCGGACGCGTTCAAAATGGACGTGGAAGGCCCCCACCACCACGCACGAGCTCAACACGATACTGGCGCCGGTTTCCCAGTTGCCGCCCCAGCGTGCGGTGCCGGGAGCCCCTCAACCCCCCGCTCCGCTCCGCCGCGCTTTGGGCTCCATAGCCGGAACCACCGCGAGCGATACCCGCGCCGGCTCGCTTGCCAAGGCCAGGCGTGCGCACCGCGACCGCAAGTCGGCAAGCCTTTCGGCGGCTCGCGGAACCTTATCCCAGCGGCGCAGCACTTCCCGCCGCGCCCGCAGAACCAGTTCCCGATCCATCTCGTTCATCCGCAGCAGCCGTCCGCAGAGATCCTTGCCCCACACGCCTTCCCAATGCTCGCGAGATTCCGACGCCACGCGAGGCGTGGCCTGACCGACGTTCTGCGGAACATACTCCAGACGAAGACCCGGAAACGCCGGGCGCAGGAAATACTCCGCCACCACCAGGCTCTCATCGAACATCTCCACCAGGCCTGGAAACGCCATTTCGCGGATCACGCCACTGGCCCGTTCCAGATCCCCCTCGTCCGCCGGACGCGTGAACGCGCCGGCGTTGGCTAACTGGGTCACCTGCACGTCGCTCACCAGGTGGGGAGCTTCTTCGATCAGCCGCATTGCGAACTCTCGCGGGCCATAGGTTCGCGCCCAGCGGTCATACACGGAATCCGAGTCGCTGCGCCGGAAATGGCGATAGGACGAATACAACCGGGCCAGTGGATCTCGCAGGAAGCAGCAATCGAAGAATACCTTCTGCCGGCTAACCGGTTTCGGATAACGCAGATGATGGCTGGATATCGCGGCAACGCCGGGGTGCTGGGCCAGGAACTCCACCACGTCGTTGGCGTCCAGCGTGGCATCCGGCTCGCGGCCGTGGAGCGTCGCAAACCGCCCGGCAAAAGCGCGCTCCAAAATGTACTCGATCGTACTGCCACCATTCTTAAACAGGTGGTAGTGGACGATGACATATCGGGTGCGCAGCACCGGCATGATAACGTTCACAAATCTCTCTCATTTGTAACAACGCAACAGCCACAAAAAAGTTACGGTCCCTTGGGGGCCGGTCCCCGGCCGGCCAACGCCGGGCGCAAGCTATCCCCTCGGCGCGCCGATGTTAAGCTGGGGATTGTCCCGGCATCCCCTCTTCAAACCGTACGCGGCATTGGCAGCGGTGTGCTTCTTCTGGGGCACCACGTACCTCGGCATACGGATGTCGCTCGAGACCTTTCCGCCGCTGATACTGGTCGCGGTGCGCTATCTAATTTCGGGGACGCTGACGCTCGCATTCGCCTGGTACCGCGGCCTGCACATTCCGCGCGGAAGGGAGCTGGCTGCGGCGTGCGTCGCCGGGCTGGGAACGCTCACCATCGGCAACGGCGCGCTGGTGGTCGCCGAGACGCTGATCCCCAGCGGCATGGCCGGCCTGATCACCGCGATGTCGCCATTCTGGATGGTGGGAGTGGAAGCGCTGCTGCCCGGCGGCGAGAGCCTGCACGCGCCGACCATCGGGGCGATGGCGCTGGGCCTGCTGGGCGCGGCGTTGCTGGTGACGCCGGGCGGAGAGCAGGGCGCCGGCCACAGCCTGCTAGCCGGCTTTCTGGTGCTGCAACTCGGCATGGCGGGCTGGTCGTTCGGCTCGATCTATCAACGGCGCAATGCGGGCAAGGCGCACCCGGTGGTCGCCGGCGGGATTCACCAGCTTGCGGCGGCTGTGGCGATGGTGCCCTTCGCGTGGTTGGTCCCGCACCATCCCATCCACTGGAGCACGCGAGGCGTGAGCGCGCTGTTATACCTGGTGGTGTTCGGTTCGCTGGTAGGCTACAGCGCGTTCGTCTACGTGATGGACCGGCTGCCGGTAGCGGTGGTGTCGATTTACCCGTACGTGAACGCGGTGGTCGCGGTGGCGCTGGGATGGCTGTTCTACCGCGAGCCGTTCGGCCCGCGGGAAGCGCTGGCCATGCTGGTGATCTTCGCGGCAGTGGCGCTGGTCAAGCGTTACTCCCGCCCCGCGGCTGGCTAGGCTGGCCGAGCTTGGCGGCCAGCGCGCCGCCTGCCATGCTGAGGCAAGTGGTGAGGATGAACAACTGCAGCAGCAGCACGGCGATGTCCGACCAGCTTTTCAGCAAGCCCAGCAGTTCCTGAAAGCGCGGCTCGGCGCGGAATTGGGGCAGGCCCGACGCCACGTTGATCACGTAGAACACGGCTGCGTAGAACACCGCGGCCAGCGGAAAAGTGAACAGACCGGTGATCCAGCCCAAGCGAACGCCGGCGCCCACGTTGATGGCGCAGCCGGTTCGCCGCCGGTAGAGGAACACCGCGAAATATCCCGCGGCCAGCCAGTTGACATAGGGCAGGAAAAAGAGCGCGGTAGCGCCCATGGCCACCAGCAAGGCGATTTTCAGCGCCAGCGGATTGCGGAAATCGAGCGGCTGCGGCATCTGCCGCTGCGGCGGCTGGGGTTGTTCGGGAGGCTGCTCAATTGGCGCCGGCGCCTCGGGAGCGACTTCCATCAACTCTCGCTGCGGCTTGCCGCACTTGTGACAGAACAATGCATCCGGTGGAAGCTCGGCGCCGCAACTGCAGAAGTCAGGCATGAGGATCGAAGGGAACCACTTTCAGTGTGGCGCAGCGTGGAGGCGGAAGCAACTTGCCCGCCCATTTCGTCTTACCCGGTGAGCCCGAACAGCGGGCGGTACTTGTCCGGCATGCGCGTGCGCTCCATGGCGCGGTTGACGAAGAGGTGCCGCGTGAAACCGGTGGCGAGCACGGTGTCCGAATCGGCCAGGCGCATTTCGTAGGCGAAAGTGACCATTCGCTTGTTGGCCTCGGCGATCCAGGTCTTGACGATCACCTCGTCGTCGAAGCGCGCCGGAGCGCGGTACCGGCATTGCGCCTCGGCCACCGCCAGGAGTATGCCGTCGGAGTTCTCCATGTCGCGATAACTGAAGCCGCACACCTTGCACAAATCGACGCGGCCGACTTCCATCCATACCAGGTAATTGGCGTAATAGACCACGCCCATCTGGTCGGTTTCGGCGTAGCGAACGCGCAGGCGGGTCTCGGCAAACGGTGTCATGGGGAAACTGCGATTGTAGCGCGGCGCGGCGCGCCCGATTGCCCGAAAGGGCAACTCGGGCCGCCTGCATTGGCGCGCCGCCCGCTGTTATACTGGACAGGGCCTATGAGGGTAACAGTAATCGGAACGGGTTATGTCGGGACGGTGACGGGCGCTTGTCTGGCGTACCTGGGGCACCGCGTGACTTGCGTCGACACGGACGAGTGCAAGATTGCGAAGCTGCAACGCGGCGAGTCGCCCATCTACGAGCCGCTGCTCGACGAGCTTCTGCAATTGGCGGCCCAGCGCGGCGGCATCGACTTCCGCACGTCGCTGGCGGAGGCTGCGCAGGAAAGCGACGTCATCTTCATCGCGGTGGGCACACCGCCGCTGCCATCGGGCGAGGCCAACCTGGCGTATTTGGAAACCGCCGCGCGCTCGGTGGGAGCGGCGCTGGACAGCTCCCGCTTTCGCGTGGTGGTGAACAAGTCGACCGTCCCGGTGGGCAGCGCGAACCTGGTGGAAACGCTGGTGCGGGAGGGCATGGCCGAGGCGCCCGCCGAGGAACGGCGCAAGGTTCGATTCGGCGTGGCCAGCAACCCGGAGTTCCTGCGCGAGGGATCGGCGATTGCCGACTCGCTCTATCCGGACCGTATCGTGGTGGGGTCGGGCGACGAACGCGTGATCGAGACCATGCGCGAGTTGTACGCGCCGCTGGTGGCGCAGACCTTCGAACCCCCCGCGGGATTGCCGCGGCCGGCTTCGGCGGCGCGGGTCACGCTGCTGGTCACATCGCTGACCGGCGCGGAGATGATCAAGTACGCGGCCAATGCGTTTCTCACCTTGAAAATCGGCTACGCCAACGAAATCGCCAACATTTGCGAGCGGGTGGGCGCGGAGGCTACCGAAGTCATGGCGGGGATCGGTCTCGATTCGCGCATCGGCGCCCGATTCCTGAACCCGGGCGTCGGCTGGGGCGGCAGTTGCTTCGGCAAGGATGTTAGCGCGCTGATGCACACGGCGCGCGAGTACGGCTACCAGGCGCGCCTGCTGGAGGCCTCGCTCGAAGTGAACGCCGCGCAGCGGAATACGGTGATTCAGAAACTGCAGGAAAAGCTGTTCATCCTGAAGGGGCGGACCATCGGATTGCTCGGCCTGGCCTTCAAGCCGGAAACCGACGACTTGCGCGACGCGCCCGCGCTCTACATCGCCGAACGCCTGCTCCAAATGGGCGCGCGAGTGAAAGTCTATGACCCGGTGGCGACGCCGGCCTGCCGGCAACAGCACCCGGAGCTGCGCATTCGCTATTGCGAATCGGCCGCGGAAGTGGCCGACGATGCCGATGCGCTGGTGGTGGTGACCGAGTGGGACGAATTCCGCGCGCTGGATCTGGCGGACCTGGCCAAGCGGATGGTTTCGCCGATCCTGGTGGACGGCCGCAACCTGTACTCCCAGGACGCCGCCACGGCCGCTGGTTTCGACTACATCGGCGTCGGCCGTGGCACGCGGCGCGCACAGCAGGGCCGGCCGGCTGGCGCGATACCGGATCGCCGCTGAGGCCGCGGCCACCAGCTCCGGTCAGAGCCGCGACCAAAGGGAGCGGTCACGCCGCACAGAGTGTGACATCGCACGGTCGAAGACCTAGGCCGCGTGGGCCCGAGCCGTCATCTGAATGATGGAAAAAGTGGCCCCTTGCGCGTCGCCGATGACGGCAAATCGGCCCACGTTCGGAACGTCCGTCGGCGGCACGCACACCTTCGCGCCCAGCTCCTTGGACTTAGCGCTACGCTCGTCACAATCGGCCACCGTGACGTAGATCATCCAGTGCGGCGGCACGCCCTGCCACTCCGGCCCGCGCATGGGCATCATACCGGCGAAATGCTCTTCGCCGTTGATCCACTCCACATACTGGGCGGATTCCACGCCGGAAGCCGGGTGCGTCTTCCACCCAAGCAGGCCAGTGTAAAAAGCCGCGGCGCCGGCTGCGTCGGTTGTGTGCAACTCCGGCCACATCACTCGCCCCAACGCCCCGCCGTAGGTGGCCCCGATGCTTTTCTTTGCCTGCCACAGGGAGAACATCGTGCCTTGCGGGTCCTGAACCGCCGCCATCCGGCCGGCGTCCATGACATCGAAGGGCGGCGCGATGAGTTTGCCGCCCAGCGGCTCGACCTTCGCCGCGGCTCGGTCGGCACTGGTCACCGAAAAATAGACGCCCCAATGCGGCGGCAACCCGGGGCGCGCCGCGTGCGCGGCAGCGACATCGTTTCCGTCGATCTGGAACATCGTGTAGATGCCCCCGCCAGGGATCGGGTAATCCACCGCGCCCCAGCCAAACAGATCGCCATACAGCTTCTTGGCAGCCGTCAAATCGTTGGTAGCCAGTTCGGCCCAGCAGAACGAACCTGGCGGATAGCTTTCAATGCGTGCCATCGAACGTCCCTCCTCGTGCGAACGATTATACTGCACCGGGGGGCGATCGCGACGGTTAGGGCCTGTCGGAGAATAACCGTACCATCCGACGCGGCGCGGCTACTGCCAGCCGCCGCCGAGCGCCCGGTACAGTTGAACGAACGATTGCATCTCCGCCAGCCGGAGCTGCGCCAGCGCGAGCTGTCCCTGGAACAAATTGCGCTCCGAATCGAGCACTTCGAGATAGCTGTCGAGCCCACCCCTGTAACGCAGGTTCGACAGGCGCGTGCTCTCCGTCAGCGCGCGCACCAGCAGTTCCTCTTGGGCGCGCTGCTCGCGCGTTCGCGAATAACCAACCAGCGCGTCAGAGACTTCGCGCAGGCCGGTGTAGATGGTCTTCCGGTACGCGATCACCATCTCGCGCTTCTGCGCCTCCGAGAAACGCACGCCGGCGCGAATCTGCCCGGCGTTAAAGAGCGGCAAGACGGCGGCCGGCGCAATCGCCTGCTGCCGTTCCGGCGTGTCGAACAACCTCGCCAGCGCGATGCTCTGGCCGCCCAGAAAGCCGCTCAGCGTGATCTGCGGGAAATACATGGCCTTGGCCGCGCCGATGCGGGCGTTGGCGGAAATCAGAGTCTGCTCGGCCTGGCGGATATCCGGCCGCCGCTCGAGCAGCGACGATGGCAGCCCCGGTGGAACCTGCACCGGCATCGCCAAATCGGCCAGGGCTTTGCCGCGCGCGATCTCACCGGGGGCCTTGCCGGCCAGCAGGCTGAGCGCGTTTTCGGTCTGCTCGATATCGCGCCGCGCGCTGGCCATCTGCGCGGTTGCGGTATAGAGGAACTGTTCCGCCTGGTGCACGTCGAGGCCGGTCGACGCGCCGCGGGTGTGACGCAACTCCACCAGGCGCAGATTATGTTGCGCACTGTCACGCGTTTGCTGCGCGATCTCCAGTTCCAAATCGCGCTCGCGCAGGAGGAAGTAGTCGCTCATCACGTCGCCGATCAACGACACCACCACGCCACGCCGGCCTTCTTCGGTGGCCAGATACAGCGCGCGCCCGGATTCGGAAAGCCGCCGCAGCCGGCCCCAAAAATCCAGCTCCCAATTGAGCGCCAGTCCCACCTGCCAGTAGCTTCCCGAATACGAGGCGTTCGGTGGCAGCGGTTCCAAGGAACTTGCTCCCGGCGTGCGCGCCGCGGTGAAGCCGGCCTGGCCGGTCACATTGGGGAACTCGTTCGCGCGCGCGATGTGATATTGGGCGCGGGCCTCCAGAACGCGCTCCGACGCGATTCCCAAATCGAAGTTGTGCAGGAGCGAGGTCTCTATAAGCTGGCGGAGCGCGTCGTCGGCAAACAGCTCGGACCACTTCTTGTCGGCCAGCGAGGCCGCGTCCGCGGCGGCGCCCCGGTACTGGTCCGGCACGGCCACAGCCGGCCGCTTGTAATTGGGCCCGACGGCGCAACCGGCCAGCAGCAGCGCGGGCAGAACTGCCAGCGAGAGTCTCATGGCTTATTCCGTTCCCCGGCCCGCTGGATCACCACGTACAGCACCGGCACGATGAACACCGCCAGCAGCGTGGCCGCGTTCATGCCGCCGAATACCGCCGTTCCCAGCGAGCGCCGCGAAGCCGCTCCGGCGCCGATGGCCAGCGCCAGCGGCACCACTCCCAGAATGAACGCGAAGGACGTCATCAGAATGGGCCGCAACCGCAGCCGCGCCGCCTCCATGGCCGAATCGACAATCGACATTCCCTCCTCGTGGCTCATACGCGCGAATTCGACAATCAGAATGGCGTTCTTGGCAGCGAGGCCAATCAGCGTCACGATGCCGATCTGCGTGTACATGTCGTACGGATAGTCGCGCATCCAGACCGCCAGCAGCGCGCCGAAGAGGCCCAACGGCAAGGCCAACAACACCGCCATTGGGATGGTCCAGCTTTCGTACAGGGCCGCCAGGCAGAGAAACACCAGCACGGCCGCGAAGCCGAAGATCATGCCTTCATGGCCCTGCGCCTCTTTTTCCTGATAGGTGGTGCCGGTCCACTCATAGCCGTATCCAGCGGGCAGCACGCTGGCGGACAACTGCTCCATGGCGCTCGATGCCTGGCCGCTCGAGTGTCCCGGTGACGGTCCGCCCAGCAACTGGACGGCGCGAAAACGGTTGTAACGGTAGATCACGTCCGGTCCGGTGGTGGGCTGCACGGTGGCCAGCGTGCCCAGCGGGACCATGCCGCCATCGTGGTTGCGTACGAAGAAACGGTTGACGTCGCTTGGTCCGGTGCGGAATTCGGGCTCGGCTTGCACCAGCACCTGCCAGGTGTGACCGAACGAATTGAAGTCGTTGACGTAAAGGCCACCGAGAAACGTTTGCAACGCATTGTAGGCGTCGCCGACCGGAACGCCAAGCGTCTGCACCTTAGCCAGATCCACATCCACCTTGTATTGCGGAACGTCGGGGCGGAAGGTGCTGAGGACGGTTCCCAGCTCGGGGCGCTGGCGGGCCGCCTGCACCATCAGGTCGGCGGTCTGCGCGAGCGCGTGTACGTCGCCGCCCAGACGGTCCTCCAACATGTATTGGAAGCCGCCGGTGGCGCTAAGGCCCAGGATGGGCGGCAGGCCGAAGGCGAAGGTGAAGGCCTCCGGAACCTTGGCGAACTCTCTCTGCATGCCGGCGAGAATCGCCTTCAATTGCAGATTGTCGGCGTGCCGCTCATCCCAGGGCGTCAGACGCGCAATGATGGTGGCGACATTGGAATTATTGGTGCGTGTGGCGATGTCCAGGCCGCCGAGGGTCAGCGTGCCCGCCACGCCGGGAATCCGGCTGACGATGTTTTCGATTCTGCGCGTGGCCGCGTCGGCGCGTTCGACCGAAGCGCTGTCCGGCAGGCGGATGGAAATGAAGACGGCGCCCTGATCCTCATCCGGGAGGAACCCGTTGGGCATGCGGTGGAAGATCGCGCCCGCCGCGAGCCAGAAACAGAAGAGACCGATCAGTGCCAGCGCGGACCTCCGGATCAGCACGCCGACACCAGCCAGATAGCGGCCCGTGACCCAGCCGAAACCGCGGTTGAATAAGCCGAAGAAGGCGGTCAGCGGTCCACGCGACGTGCCCTTCGGCCGCAGGATCATGGCACTCAGCGCAGGGCTCAGCGAGAGAGCGTTAAAAGCCGAGAGCAGCACGGAAGCCGCGATGGTGAGCGCGAACTGCCGGTAAATCTGCCCGCTGATGCCGCCCAGAAATGCCACCGGAATGAACACGGCGGCGAGGATGAAGGCGATGGCCGTCACCGGCGCTTGCACTTCCTTCATCGCCTGGATGGTGGCATCGCGCGGCGCCATGCCTTCGTCAATGTGGCGCTGCACGGCTTCCACCACCACGATCGCGTCATCGACCACGATGCCGATCGAAAGGACCAGGCCGAACATGCTGGTGATGTTGATCGAAAAGCCCAGCAGCGGGAACAGCGCCAGCGTGCCCACCACGGCTACAGGAACCGTGAGCAGCGGGATCAGCGTGGCGCGCCAGCTTTGCAGAAAAATAAACACCACCAGAATCACCAACCCGATAGCCTCGAACAAGGTGGTCATCACGTCCTTGATGGCTGCGTTGACGAACATAGTGGAATCGTAGGAGACGATGTAATCCATGCCGGCGGGAAAGCCGGCCTTGATCTGGTTCAGGTAGCGGCGCACGCGGGCCGCTGTCTGGACGGCATTGGCTCCCGGCGACAGGTAGACGATCATGTTGCCCGCGGAGCGGCCGTCCACGCGGTTGAATCCGGTGTAGGTCTGCGCGCCAAGCAGCACGTGGCCGATGTCGCCGAGGCGGAGCAGGGAGGCGTTGGGCTGCGCGCGCAGCACGATGTCCTCGAACTGCTTGGGGTCCACCAGGCGGCCGGGCGCGTTCACCGAGTACTGGAAATCGGTCCCTGGCGAGGCCGGCGGTTGTCCGAAGGCGCCGGCCGGATTCTGCCGGTTCTGCGCCTGGATAGCGGTGCTGACGTCGGTCGCGGTGACGCCGAGTTTGGCCATCTTATCCGGATTCACCCAGACCCGCATCGAGTAAACCTGGTTCGAGCCCAGGCGCGATTCGCCCACCCCCTCCAGATTGCCGATCTGGTTCACCAGGTTGATTTGCGCGTAGTTGGTGAGGAACAACGAATCGTAGCGGTTGTCCTTGGACACCAGGCTGATGGCCAGCAGGAAGGCACTCGACACTTTCTTGACCGTCACGCCCTGCTGTTGCACCTCGGGAGGCAGCCGCGGCATGGCGATGCTGACGCGGTTCTGCGTTTGCACGGTAGCGATGTCCGGATTGGTGCCCAGCTTGAAGGTCACCTGAATGTTCAGCGTGCCATCGTTGGCGCTGGTGGAAAGGTAGTAGATGATGCCGTCGAGACCGACGAGCTGTTCTTCGATGGGCTGCGCCACCGTTTTCTCGAGGTCCTGCGCGTTGCCGCCAAGGAAGTTGGTCGTGATCTGGACCACCGGCGGCACCACTTCCGGATACGCCGCCACGGGAAGATTGGGGATGGCCACCGCGCCCAGGATCACCATCACGATGGCAATCACCATCGCGAAGACGGGATGATTGATAAAGAATCGCGCCACGGCTCAGTTCCCCGGCTTCCGATCGTCGTACGGCTGCGGCTCGACGGCTGCGCCGGGCCGCACCTTCAACAGCCCTTCCACGACGATGCGGTCGCCGGGCTTAAGGCCCTGCTCGACGATCCAGAACTCGCCGGTACGGCTGCCCGTGACGATCGGGCGCATCGACGCCTTGTTGTCCGCGCCCACCGTGTACACGGTCTGCATGCTTTGGATCTGCTGGACCGCCTTCTGCGGGATCACGATGGCGTCTTTGCGTTCGTCCACCTGCACGCGTATGCGGCCGAACTCCCCCGGCAGCAAGGTATGCCGGGGATTGGGGAAGCTGGCTTGCAGTTCCAGCGTGCCGGTCTTCGGATCTACCTGGTTCAGCGTGTCGGTGACGCGCCCCTTGGCGGGGAACTCGCTACCATCGGCGAGAATCAGCGTCAGTTCCCCGGCTGGCGTTCTCTGCCCGCGCTTGGCCCAGGCGAGGTATTCCGATTCGGTGACCTGGAAGCGGACCCAGATTGGATCGAGCGGAACGATGGTCGAGAGCGGTTGCGCTGCCGTGGGCGTCACCAGGCCGCCCACCGGAACCAGCGAGTCGCCGATGCGGCCGCCGATGGGCGCGCGAATCGTGGCGTATTCGAGATTCAGTTCGTCGGTTCTTAACGCACCCTTGTTCGATTCCACGCGCCCTTCGGTGGAAGCGATCTGGGTTCGCGTGGTGAGCGCCGTCTGCTCCACGTTGGCCTTGTTCGCCTTCACCGTCTCTTCGGCGGCGCGCAACGCGGCCACCGCGGCGTCAAGGTCCTGTTGCGAAGCGGCATCGGCCGCAACCAGCGGCTTCAGACGATCGTCGTCTTGCTGCGCCTTTACCAGACTCGCCTCCGCCGAAGCCAGGTTCGCCTGCGCCTGCAACAGTGAAACCTGCTTGCGGGCGAAATCGAGGTCGGCTTCGCTCTGCTGCAGGTTGCCGCGCGCCTGCTCCACCGCCGCTTCAAAGGGCCGCAGATCGAGCACGTACAGAACCTCGCCGGCCGCGACCTCCGCGCCCGGCTGGAAGAGCCAGCGGTCGACATAGCCCGTCACACGGCTACGCACGTCCACCATGTTGCGTGCGTAAGTTTGCGCGGCGAAATCGGAAAAGAGGGCCACCGAGCGCGGCTGGACTTCCATCACGCTGACCAGCGGCGGCGCGCCGGCCGGTCCGCTCCTCTCGCCTTTGGCTGTGCAGCCCTGGAGGAAAACTGTTATAAGGGCGAGCGCAACAGCCCCATAGGGCAGGCCACGGGCCGGCCGCATCTTCTCTGGCATAAACTTCTATGTTCGCTTATTTCGCGGCGGGACAAGTTAGCGTGCCGCCAAATCGTGGCGCGGGCCGTCAGGCCTGCTGAGTCGAGAGTCATCTCGACTCTTCTTTGGGACACGTCTCAGAAAGAGCTGCGAACTTCTCATGAAGTCCATCGCGGCATGAGAAATGAGTCACTGAAGTCAAAATCTCAGTCAAGCGCGCCAGGAAAAGCCGAGAAGACTCTCGGCTCTGCAGGCCGGACGGCCCGCGCCACGGCTTATTTCGCGCAGCAGATTTGGCTCGCTACCAGGTTGGCCGGCGTGATGGGGAACTCGCTGGTGAAGTAGTTGGCCTGGCCCAGGAGCTTATAGATATCGCCGGCGATGCCGGCCGCCAGCGGCCCGATCGCGGGGCGTCCGCCGGTGAGGAGCACCACCACCACCAGTTTCTTACCGCCCATCTCGTTGAACGAACCGAACCAGCCCAGGTGAGTGTGGGTCTCGGTGCACGTTCCGGTCTTGCCTGCAATCGGCCCGTCTTCCCTGGCCCGGTGCGCGGTTCCAAATTCCACCGCTCCGCGCATTCCCGGTGTGACCATCGGAATCAATGAACCTATATCCAGTTGCCGTTTCACCCGCGGCACGAAGCTGCGCGCTTCGGTCTGCGACTGCGGATACTGCAAATAATAGAGCGTGCCGCCATTGGCGACGGCCGCCATCAACGCGGCCAGTTGCAGCGGCGTCTGCCGGATTTCCTCGCCGAAGCTGGTCAGCATTCCGACCCCCCCATTCTTGGGAGGCGCCACGGGAAAGTACCCGGGCTGTTCGCCAGGGATATTCAGGCCGGCCTTTTCGCCGTAACCGAATAAGTGCGCGTAGTAGGTCACCTTCTCGAAGCCCAGCTTCTCGCCCAACGTGGCGAAATAGTAGTTGTAGGAATGGGCCAGCGAATAGGTCAGGTCCACCCGCATCCCGCCGAGCCGGTAGCGGGCGGTGGGCTGTATGATCTTCTCGCTCAGGCCGGCCAGCGCCACCGCGACTTTTATGGTGGAGCACGGCTGAAAGCCTTCGCCCAGCGCGATCCTCTGGTTCACCATGGCGAGAATCCGGCCGGAGGTCGGATCGACGGCCACCACCGAGCCGTTGTACGAGCCCAGCGCCTCCACCGCCGCGCGCCGCACCGTCATGTCTTCCCCATCCACCCGGTCGCCTTCGGTCGAATCCGCGAATGTCGGAATATCCCAGGGGCCGCCGGCGATCACCACTCCGCCAGCGCTCGGCGCCCGACGCGGTGCGGCGTGCCGCACAACTGCCGCATGCGGGGTTGCCGCGGCATGGCGCGCCGGCGTGCGTCGCCTGGGCGAAGTCGCCGTAGTGCTGTTGCTGGTGGTTGCGAAACCCAGGCTGGAAATGAAGCACAATAGAAATGCCGCTTCGATCGACCGGCGGCGTGAACACGAATATTGCTGTTTCATAGTAGAACTGCGCGCGAAGAAACGAATCGTGAGAGCGCCAGAGCAGCGAGTGATCCGGACGGAGCAGCCGGACTACTCGATTGTCCGCTGTAAGACCGGGGTTCGTCAAGCGTTTTCGCTCGCATGACATGGGGTCAAATGACGCTAACTCAATATTCGACGAATGTGCCCCTGCTCTTTAGACGCCGCCCGAAGCGATCCCGTTATGCTCGACATCTTGCAGGATGAAATCGTGCACTGCCGGCGGTGCCCGCGACTGCTGGCGCACTGCGCGCACATCGCGGAGATCAAACGGCGCGCCTATCGCGATCAGGAGTACTGGGGCAAACCAGTCCCCGCCTTCGGCGACCCAACTGCGCGCATCCTCATCCTGGGACTGGCCCCTGCCGCCCACGGCGCCAATCGTACCGGCCGTATGTTCACTGGCGACCGTTCCGGAGACTGGCTCTACCGCGCCCTGTACCAGACCGGTCTCGCATCCCAACCCGCCAGCGTATCCCGCAATGACGGCCTGCGACTCGGTGGCGTCTACATCACTGCCTCGGCGCGGTGCGCTCCGCCCGATAACAAGCCCACGCCGGAGGAGATCCGCAACTGCCGGCCTTATCTGGAGCGCGAGCTGGAGTTGCTCAGGCAGTTGCGGGTGGTGGTGGCGCTGGGCAAGATCGCCTTCGATAACTACTTGGACCTGCTCAAAGCGCGCGGTATCATAACCAGCCGCTCCGCTTTCGTGTTCGGCCACAACCGCCAATTCCGCACCGGCGCGGGGCTGCCCATCCTGCTGAGCTCCTATCATCCGAGCCAACAGAACACCTCCACCGGCAAGCTGACGGAGAAGATGTTGCTGGACGTGTTCCTGGCGGCCAAGGAGTTGGCGGGGCTTGGGTAAATACGTCGGCATTTCCCCGGGTGAGAAGATCCGGGCGCACGCAGCACTTATACAAGGAGAGCCCTTTGCGGTCTTGGAAGATGGCTATGGCGATTTTGAAACGAGTGACCGCAATACTGGTGCTCTTGCCCGCGCTGACGATCCACGGGCAACCGGGGCAGGTTTCCGGCCCGGTTGCCGGATACGTCTTCGACGGCGCGGCCCTGCGGGTCGTTGCCGGCTTACCGGGCGGTGCCACGCTGGGCGGAGCGCTTGACCTGGGGCTTGCGGCTAGCGCTGCCGTGGTATCGCCACAACTCGATTCGGCCATCGTCACGGCCAGCGATGGGACGTTGCACTTGTTTCGTCTGAGCGGCCAGAGCGCCACCGAGGTCCAGTGGAACGGGCTTCCGCAGGGGCCGGCACGCGTGGAGTACAGCCCGTCCGGCGTAGCTGCCGCGGTCTATGCCGCAGGCCGTGTACAGGTCTTCACCGGTTTGCCGAACGCTCCGCTCGCGGCGTTTGCCGCCAACCTCGGTTTGTCTCAAGCAGAACCGGGGCGCAAGCCGGCCAGCGCCGCGCCGGAATCCATGGCGGTGAGCGACGATGGGGCCTGGCTGCTCGTGGCCAGCGAGGGTCGCGTCCGCCTTTTGGGCTCGTCTGGATCGGACAGTGTGCTGATGGAACGCGTGCGTTCTGTCTTTGTTGCGTTTGCGCCCGGCACCCACGCCGCCGCAGCCTTGGACGGAGCGGGCCCATCGCTGGGGGTCTTTCCGGACGTGTCATTAGCCCAAAGGCTGTTTATCGCGGCGCCTGGTTTTGCCGATCCCGCCGGCTTGGTGTTTTCCGCCGATGGCAAGCTGGTCTTGGCCGCCGCGCGTGGCAGTAAGTCAGTCTGGGTTTTCGATCTTGCCGGTTTCGATCTGCCAATGCTGACTGAGCCGACTGCGATCGAGTGCTCCTGCGCTGTCACCGGAGTGGCGCGCATGGGGAGGTTCTTTCGCTTGACCGAAGCCGCCCCCGGTCCGGTCTGGCTGGTAGATACGGCCGCGACCCCGGCGCGCATCGTGTTCGTGCCGGCGCGAGCGAATCTGTAGGGCCGGGCACATGCTCGGCCCGCTGCTGGAACCTGTAAAACAACTCGCCCGCAAGCGGGCGTTGGCAGGTCAAGACCTGCCCCACCTTTACCGCGTCACCGCGTGAACTGCCGCTGCCGATTCCTTCAGCGCTTCGGCCTTGTCCGCCACTTCCCAGGTGAAACCTTCCTCGGTGCGGCCGAAATGGCCGAACGCCGCGGTCTGGCGATAGATCGGGCGGCGCAGGTTGAGGGTCTCGATGATGCCGCGCGGCGTCAGCGAGAAATTCTCGCGCACCAGTTCGGTAAACCGGTCGTCCGCTATCGCGCCGGTGCCGAACGTATTCACGTTCACCGAAACCGGCTCCGCCACGCCAATGGCGTAGGCAAGCTGCACTTCCACGCGCGTGGCCAGCTTCGAGGCCACCAGGTTCTTGGCGATGTAGCGCGCCATGTAGCACGCCGAGCGGTCTACCTTGGTCGGGTCCTTGCCGGAGAACGCGCCGCCGCCGTGCCGGCCCATGCCGCCGTAGGTATCGACGATGATCTTGCGGCCCGTCAAGCCCGTATCGCCGTGCGGTCCGCCGACCACGAAACGCCCGGTCGGGTTGATGTGATACTTCGTCTGCGAATCCACCATCCCGGAGGGAACCACCGGATCGATGATGTGCTTCTTTACTTCGCGGCGCAATTCCTCAATCGAAACGTCCGCGCTGTGCTGGGTGGATATGACCACAGCTTCGATGCGCTTCGGCACGCCGCCCACGTATTCCACGCTGACCTGGCTCTTGCCATCCGGCCGCAGGAAGTCCAGCACGCCCTGGCGCCGCACCTGGGAAAGGCGTTGCACCAGCTTGTGCGCCATCATGATCGGCAACGGCATCAGCTCGGCGGTTTCGTCGCAAGCGTAGCCGAACATCATCCCCTGGTCGCCCGCGCCGCCCGTATCCACGCCCATCGAAATGTCCGGCGATTGCGATTGAATCAGGTTGAGCACGCCGCAGGTGTGGGCATCGAAGCCGTAAGTGGCGTCGTTGTAGCCCACGTAATCGATGGTGCTGCGCGCGATGCGCTGCACATCGACGTAAGTCTTGGTGGTGATCTCGCCCGCCACGATGCAGGTGCCCGTGGTCACCAGGACCTCGCACGCCACCCGCCCGGTGGGATCTTCCGCCAGAACGGCGTCCAAAACGGCATCCGAAATTTGATCGGCGATTTTGTCGGGGTGGCCCTCGGTCACCGATTCCGACGTAAACAGGTTTCGTTGATTGTCTGACAAGGTTGTTCTCCTGCGGTGATTGTCAATCTAATTTACCATGCGGAGCCGCACCGCCTTAATAGCGGTAATGCTCCGGTTTATACGGTCCCTCGGGCGCCACGCCCAGATACTCGGCCTGCTTCGGAGTCAGCGTGGTGAGCTTGACGCCGATCTTTTCCAGGTGCAGCCGCGCCACCTCTTCATCCAGTTTCTTGGGCAGCGTGTAGACGCCGGGCTTATAGGAATCGCGGTTCTTCCACAGGTCGAGCTGCGCCAGCGTCTGGTTGGCAAAGCTGTTGCTCATCACGAAGCTGGGGTGCCCCGTGGCGCAGCCCAGGTTGACCAGCCGGCCCTCGGCCAGCAGGAAAATACTGTTGCCGCTGGGGAAGGTGTACATGTCCACCTGCGGCTTGATATTGGTCCGTTGCGCGCCGGAGCCGTTCAGCCGGTCCACCTGAATCTCGTTATCGAAGTGTCCGATGTTGCACACGATGGCCTGGTCCTTCATCTTGCTCATGTGCTCCAGAGTGACGATGTCGCAATTGCCGGTGCAGGTCACGTAAATATCGCCGCGGCCCAGGGTGTCCTCGATGGTGGTCACTTCGAAGCCTTCCATAGCGGCCTGCAACGCGTTGATGGGGTCGATCTCGGTTACCACCACGCGCGCGCCCATGCCTCGCAGCGAGTGCGCCGAGCCTTTGCCCACGTCGCCGTAGCCGCACACCACCGCGATCTTGCCGGCCACCATGACGTCGGTGGCGCGCTTGATGCCGTCCGCCAGCGATTCGCGGCAGCCATACAGATTGTCGAACTTCGACTTGGTCACCGAATCGTTCACGTTGATCGCCGGCACCAGCAGTTGGCCAACTTCCTGCATCTTGTAAAGCCGGTGCACGCCGGTGGTGGTCTCTTCGGAAACGCCGCGCCACTCGGCGACGATCTCGTGCCAGTGCCGCGCATTTTCGCCGTGAACCTCTTTCAGCAGGTTCTTGATGACCTCTTCCTCGTGGCTGCCCGAGGCGGTGTTCACCCAGTCGCTGCCGTTCTCGAGTTCATAGCCTTTGTGAATGAGCAGCGTGGCGTCGCCGCCATCGTCCACGATCAACTGCGGCCCTTTGCCGCCCGCGTGGCTAAGCGCCATGTAGGTACACCACCAATAGTCCTCCAGCGACTCGCCCTTCCAGGCAAACACCGGAACGCCGGCCGCCGCGATGGCAGCCGCGGCATGATCCTGCGTCGAAAAAATGTTGCAGCTCGCCCAGCGCACCGTGGCGCCCAGATCCACCAGCGTCTCGATCAGCACGGCGGTCTGGATGGTCATGTGCAGCGAGCCGGTGATGCGCACGTCGGCCAGCGGCGTGTCTTTCGCGTACTTCCGCCGGATGGCCATCAGGCCCGGCATCTCCTGCTCGGCGATGGAGATCTCCTTGCGGCCCCATTCGGCCAGCGACAGGTCGGCGACTTTGTTGGCAGCGGCGGTCTGGTTCAGTGTGGCAGTACTCATTCAATACCTCGTATCAAGAAATCTTGATACATTGATATTAGACGATTCCGTTGTATGCCGTCAATCCTGAAATCGCTGCGCCTGGCCGCCGACCCCGGCCGGCTGCGCCTGCTTCTGCTGCTGGAGCAGGAAGAGCTTTCCGTGGCCGAGCTGCAAGACATCGTCGGCAAGCCGCAAAGCCAGGTTTCCACCCACCTGGCGCAATTGAAACAGGCCGGCCTGGTGGCCGACCGCCGCACCGGCAAGAACGCGTTCTACAAACTGGACGCCCCGGCCGGCCTGGTGGCCATCCTGCGCCAAGCCGCCGCCGAGATCCCCGAAGCCGTCCAGGACCGTGCCGCACTCCGGCTGGTGTTGCACAAACGGCAGGATAAGATGCGGCGTTATTTCGACGAACTGGCCGGCAAATTCGGCCGCCAGTACGTACCCGGCCGCTCCTGGCAAGGAATCGCCGAAGCGCTGCTCAGCCTGATGCCGCCGCTGGTCATCGCCGATTTAGGAGCGGGCGAAGGCACCATCGCGCAGCTCATGGCGCAGCGAGCCCGGCGCGTAATCGCCATCGACAACTCGCCGAAGATGGTCGAATTCGGCGCCGCACTGGCGCGCAAGAACGGCATCGCCAACCTGGAATACCGCCTGGGCGATTTGGAGGACGTGCCCATACGCACCGGCACGGTGGACGTGGCTTTCCTTAGCCAGGCACTCCACCATGCTGCGCATCCCGAGCGCGCCATTGCCGAAGCGTGGCGCATCCTCAAGCCGGGCGGCCGCGCCGCTATCCTCGACTTGAACCGGCATCACGTTGAGGAGGCACGCGAGATGTATGCGGACCTTTGGCTGGGGTTTACCGAACTCGATCTCGAACGCTTCCTGAAACACGCCGGCTTCCGCGACGTGGAGACCGCGATTGTCCACCGGGAAACCGAAGCCCCGTATTTCGAAAGCGTCCTGGCTACCGGGGCGAAACCGAGGTAGGGCACGCTGCAGCTTGCTGAAAAACACTAACTAAAAGCATCATGGCCACGGATAAACACAGATTGAAAAGGATTGGTTTATCCGTGTTCATCCGCGGCCCAAAAAAATGTTTTTCCGAACTTTTTCAGCAGCCTCTTCAGCTTGCCCTAAAGAAAAACAACAAAACGTTATGGCCCAGGAATGAACACGGATAAGCCGGTTCTTTTTAATCTGTGTTCATCTGCGTTTATCGGTGGCTCACACGCCCCTGGCGCTTTCGAGCAAGCTCTGCCAGCCCGCCCGATCGATCTATCGATCCATGGCCAGGGTGGGGAAAGTGCCGGAAATGTGGTCTTGCCAGGCGAGGCTTTCCTCATCCACCAGCGACCACAACAACCCCACCGCGGTGCACACACTAAGACACGAACCCAGCATGCGCAGCAGGCGGTGGCGTGGCTCCAAGGGCAAACCGTCGAACGTGGTGAGCCGAAGCCGCGTCCACCGCATGCCCGGCGATTCGGTGCCGGCCAGCGCGGGCAGTACGCCGTAAGTGAAGCCGATCAGCAGCAGCGCCGCACCGAAGACCAGCAGGTTGGTTTTGTTCAAGACGACCTGACCGCCGAGGAGGCGAAACGCGAGCAGAAAACAGCCGTAGGCAATCAGCACCATGGCCCAATCCAGCGCAGCCGCTATCGCGCGGTGCAATGGATTCGCCACTGGCGCATCACAATAAATCCTGGCCTCGACCGTAGTGCCAAGCGTGCGCGGCTTGGAAGGAGCTGCCTCCAGGAACTCCAGCGTTCCCTGCCCTTCCGGCGCACGCGTGCCGGTTTTGGTCCTGGGCTTCCGCGCCGTCGTCTTCGGCCGAGCCGGCGCGATGGGAATTACGGTGGATGTCAGCTTATCGGGAAACAGCGAAGCCTGCATGGCGCGACCCAGATCTCGAGTCGGACGCGACACCGGAGGACGCACCGGACGCACTTGCGGCATCTGCCTCGGTGCAAACGCCAGGGCGCCTTCGGTTACCAGAGTCAATCCGCCGGTCAGCCGGTCGTCGTCCTTGCGTCCGCAACGGCCACAGCGCTGTTCGTCTTCCTCGAGTGGTGTCCCGCAGTAACTACAAGTCATGGTCTTCACACTGTGAGCGAATCGCCCGGAACCTAAGACGGCATTCTGTGGTACCGTCTGTGGTTGAGGCCCTTTTCGCCCAGCTCTCATCCCTTTCTTAGCACAACAGGCCAGGCTTGTCACGGAAAATCGTATAGCGTTACCTGCGTTTTTCTGGTTACTGCATTGGCTTGGCTGGCGTTAGCCGGCGCGGCGAGCGCCCAGCAGAACGCCGCTGCTCCGACTGCTTCCGTGCCAGCCGGCAATGCCGCATCCGCTCCGCAAACCGGCGCCAGCACCGCGCCCGTTGCCCCGCCGAAGCTTCCCGATCACAAGACTCTCGAACTCAACCAGTGGGTTTTTTGGGCCGTCTATCAGGAGTCGGACGGCCCCATTAAGAAGGGCCGCGGCAGCGTGCAACTGGAAGGCAAGGCGCTGATGGCGCAAGCCGACGAAATGGAATTCAACGAAGACACGCACGAGGTGGTCGCGGTTGGCAACGTTTATTACCACAGCTTCGAGAAGAACGACCAGATCTGGTGCGACCGCATGGAGTACAACACCGACGATCAGAAGGGGAAGTTCTACAACGTGCGCGGCGAATCCATGCCCAAGACGGTGGTGCGCCGCGGCATCCTGAGCGGCAACAGCCCATTTCATTTCGAAGGCAAATGGGCCGAGCGTCTGGGCGACAAATACCTTCTGTATGACGGCTGGATCACCAACTGCAAGATGCCGCGTCCGTGGTGGAAGATGCGCGGGCCGAAATTCGACATCATTCCCGGAGATCGCGCGCTGGCCTATCGGAGCACCTTTTTACTCCGCAAGATGCCGCTCTTCTATACGCCCTACTTCTACCACTCGCTCGAAAAACGGCCGCGCCGCAGCGGTTTCCTCATGCCCAATCTGGTGGCGCATTCGCAGCGCGGCCCGATGGTGGGTCTGGGCTACTTCTGGGCCATCGACCGCAGCTTCGACGTAGCCTATCGTTTCTTCGATTACAACACCGCCGCCTTCGCGCACCACCTGGACTTTCGCGGCAAGCCGCGTGAGGGCACGGATTTCGATGTCATCGTTTACGGCGTGCAGGATCGCACCGGCGTTATCCCAGGCACCAGTCCGGGTGAGCACTACTCCGGCTTCAACATATATGCGCTTGGCCACCTGGACATGGGCCACGGCTGGACCGGCATGGCCAATGTCAACTATGTCAGCTCCTTCGACTTCCGTCAGGAATGGTCGGGATCTTTCAACGAAGCCATCGGCTCGGAAGTTCATTCCGTCGGGAGCGTGGGCAAGGACTTTTCCAGCTTCAGGATCGACATCGTCGCGGCGCGGCTGGAGAATTTTCAGAGCACCGAAGTGCCGCTGACCGAGGCCAATGGGCAAACGCCGGCGTTGACCAATGCCGTTCTGATCCACAAGCTGCCGGATGTGGAGGTGGACGGCCGCGACCACGCGATCTGGAAGAACCTGCCGATTTGGTTTTCTTTCTATTCAGCCGCCGGTCTGCTCTCGCGCTCGGAGCCCCTCTTCAACAATTCCACCCTGAACCTGGGTGGCCCGCAGGGGAACACGCTCTACGAAACGTTCCAAACCGAGCAGTTCACGCCGCGCCTGGAGCTTTCGCCGCACATCACCAGCGCTTTGCACATCTGGCACTTCGATCTGGTGCCGAGCGCGGGCTTCGATGAGGCGGTCTATGGGGAGAGCCAGACGCCGAACGCGGCGGTCTCGCAGCAGGTGGGTTTTGTCGCCTACCAGGTGATGGGCGGCAAGCTGGTGACCAGCGCGCGGGATTTTTCGCTCGACCTGATTTGCCCCTCGCTCGAGCGCGTCTTCGATAAGAAGACCATCTTCGGCGACAAATTGAAGCACGTCATCGAACCGCGTGCGACCTACCGCTACGTAACCGGCATTGGCAGCGACTTCGACCGCGTGGTCCGCTTCGACGAAACGGACCTGCTGAGCGACACCAACGAGCTGGAGTTTTCGCTCGCTAACCGCCTCTACGCCAAGCGCGGCGATTCCGTCAGGGAGATCTTGACCTGGGAACTGAAGGAAAAGCAGTATTTCGATCCGACCTTCGGCGGGGCGCTCGTGAACGGCCAGTCGAACGTGTTCGCCGCCACCGCCGATCTCAGCGCTTATGCATTCGTGCTGGGCCCACGCAGCAGCTCTCCGGTGGTTTCGATGGTCCGTGCCAGCCCGATCGGCGGCCTGGGAGTGAACTGGCAGGCCGATTACGATCCCCGCGTCCACTCCATCGTCGATAGCGGTTTCGCCGTGGACTACCATTGGCGAAAATACTTCTTTTCAGCCGGCGACTATGAAGTGCACACCAATCCGTTGTTGGTTCCCTACGCCAACCAGTACCGGGCCCGCGTGCAGTACGGCGATCCCAACAACCGCGGCTGGAACGCCGGCGTGGAAGCCGTTTACGACTATCGCCTGGCCAAGGTCGAATACACCACCACGCTGGTCACGTATAACACCGATTGCTGCGGGTTCAACGTGGAATATCGCCGTTATAATGCAGGCATCCGCGACGAAAGCCAGCTCATGTTCTCGTTCGCGCTTGCCAATGTCGGCACATTCGGCAACCTGAAGAAACAGGACCGGCTGTTCTAGGCGGGCACGGAAGCGGCGCGGCATCCCCCAAAAATGATAAAGGCCTCAAGTTGGGTAACTTGAGGCCTTGCACTCAGAGAGTGGCGGCGGGAGGGGACTCGCCGCCAAGGATGCTGTCTGTAATTGATCCTATAGTAACCATTTCGGACCTGTTTGTCTACGAAGGAAGTGAAGATTATTGTGGGAAACCGGCCCCTCGAGCGAAGTTTGGGTCCCAGGGGTACTGGTTTTGGGCACGCATTGCCGTATCAATGTTGGAGTTTGCAACGCAGTGTGGAAAAGAGGCTGTGGGAGGTGGCCGATTCGGCCGGACAAAATTAAAAGGCCCCGAGCTGGGTATCTCGGGGCCTTGCACTCAGAGGGTTGGCGGCGGGAGGGGACTCGCCGCCAGGGATGCTGTCTGTGTTAGATCGATAATAGCAATTTAGGACCTCTTTGTCTAGTACTTTCTGAAGTTATTTTTGAAATTATTTTCTGCACATTTGCGGGGGTCCGCGGGCAAACCAAATTCCCAGTACCAAAGTTCGGGGGTATGACCCTAATGCTCACAAATGGCCGGAGATAGGTCATCGGTAATGATTAACTTAGGGTCTCCCGGTTAACGCCATCCGCCTAACCAAAGACATCTTGAGCGATTGATCCTAAACGGGTTACCTTCACGAAGAGAAGGCGGTGGCCGGTGATCGAGATACAGGACGACAGTTTATTGCGAAGTAGCGAACGCGAAAGACGCAACAAGCGGCGTTTCCAGATCGAACAGGATGTTCGATACAAGATGCTTTACGGTCAGCGGATTGCCGAGACCGGAAACGGTAAGACGATGAACATCTCCAGCGGTGGAGTGTGGTTTTCGACGGAGAGCATGCTCACCACCGGGATGCCGGTCGAACTTTCGATGACTTGGCCGGTCCTGCTCAACGACAACTGCCCGATGAAGCTCATGATCTACGGATGCGTGGTCCGCAGCAACGAGAGAGGCGCCGCCGTCGCCATCGAGCGTTACGAGTTCCGCACCCAGGGCCGCAATTTTCCACCGGGATTGCACACCGGAGTCGAAGCCCAACTGACCAACTAGAGTGGCTTGGCACAAGGCTTCAGATGGCGCGCAGCAGCCGCGCCGGAAGCGTGATTACAGCCCAGACCAGCGACAGGGCGCCTTCCACCGCGATTCCGACCACGCGGAACGGCAGCAGCAGCAACCACACCAGCGGGTAAAGCACCAGCGCGGCCAGCGCCAGCGGCCAGCACAGCACCAGCAGGAGACACCACAACAGAAACCGCATTCGCGTGAACCTCTCCTGTTTGTACGCAGCGACAGGGCGGCTGGTTCCCCGGGCTAATAGACCCAGCCGCGCCGTCCGGTATCCTAATAAGGAGTGGCGGATTCAACAAAACTGGTTCAGATCGTCGATCTAGCGGTGGCGGAAGCCGCCGGCAAAGCCGGGGCGTGGCTCAAGTGCCGCCCAGGGTGTTCGGAGTGCTGCCTGGGCGCCTTCGAAATCAGCACCTTGGACGCTGAGCGCCTGCGCCACGGGTTGGCGGAGTTGGAGATACGCGACCCGGCGCGCGCCGCGCGCGTTCGCGCCCGCGCTATCGAGGCGGCCATACGGTTGCGGCGCGACTATCCCGGCGACACCGCGAATCGGGTGCTCGCCGAGGCGGCGGACGATGACGAGCCGTGCCCGGTGCTCGACCCGGCCACCGGAACATGCGATCTCTACCAATGGCGGCCGCTGACCTGCCGGACGTTCGGGCCGGCGATCCGGTCTGGAGGCGGGGTGGGGGTCTGCGAACTGTGCTTTCCAGGCGCTACGGAGGAGGAAATCGCGGCGTGCGCCGTGGAACTGGACGTTGATGCGCTCGAAATGCCGTTCCTGCAACAACTGGCCGGGGAGGAAATCCTCAGCCCCACGCTGGTCGCCCTGGCGTTGGAATAGTCAACACCAGGCTACGCGGTTGCTTCCGTTTATGCGACAATGAGTCAAGTTTGCCAGGCTTTCCGGCTTGGCGACCGGAAAGGCGTGGCGAGTGAGTTATCAGCCGGAAACGCCGTTCGATAATATCGAGAGCTCTCACGAGTACGTGGCCTTGCTGGCCGAGGCTCTGGATGAGGCCAGGCGCGAGGTGGAAGCCGAGATCGCGCTGGCCGAGCGAGAAAGCGCGGAGCGCCGTAAAGAGGCTCTCCTGCTGGTGAACTACAGCCTGGCCAAGCTCAACATGCACATCACGGCCAGCCGTCGCCTTCTGAACAACCTGCGCACGCTGCGCCGGCTGCTGCTGGCGGAACGGGGCTTGCCGGGCGACCCCGAGAAGGAAGTCACCACCAGCGACAGCGAATAGTTCCCCGGGCACGGGGGCTGTCAAACCGGCAGAGCCGAGAATCCGAACTTCTGATGTTGTCCGGCGTTTTCCGCGCGCTGCGGAAAATGAGCTGACCCTCCTGACGGGGGAGCGGTGGCGCGGGTAGGATAGACGATCGTTTCTCGTCGTCTGTCGCGGCTGGGCAGGCCTGCCGCTTGACAGGGTCGAAAAACCGCCTCGACGGTCCTGGAATCCCGGCAAATCACCGGCAACAAGATCGCCGGCGTTACCGGAGTTTCTCATGGGATTCCACGGGCCCGCGGCCCATCCCAACAGACGACAAAAACCAATCGTCCGTCCTACCTCTGACCCTCGCCGGCTCGATTGTCACCCGACCGCCGGATCAGCCAACGCACTTGCATCGCACGGTCAGAAGCCTAGTTGCTCGGCAGCGGATCGCCTCGATTGATGAAGTAGGGGTTAGCGTAACCGGGCAGGATGCGGTCGTTGATCATGCCGGCCCACACCATGAACCAGGCCCACCTGGGTTGGGCCTTCAACACTTCCGCGGAAGGCGGAACGCCAACTTCGCCGAGTGCGATCGGCTTGCCTTCGGCCAGCGCCAACATCTCGTAATAATACCGGTCGCTCAAGTCGCGATAGTTGTCATAGCTGACCACATCGACATATTGCTGGCCCGGGAAGAAGTTGACGAACTCGCCCATCGGAGCGGGGCCGTTCTGATTCCACACCCAGATCAGGTTATCCAGGTGATGGACGTAAACCATGCGGGCGTAAACCTCGCGGTAGAGCTGCGCCGTGCCGCCCAGTCCCGGCCGGCCGCCCCACCAGAAAAAGCCGCCGTTGTTCTCGTGCATGGGCCGCCACAGGACCGGAATGTGGGCGTCCTGCAACTGCTTGAGATAGCCGGCCGCGATATCCATGTATTTCTCCCAGCGCTTGTGGAGCGGGGTGTCAGGCGTGATCAGCTCGGCCCATTGATCGTCGGTGAGGCGGGCCTGCACGCTCCCCTTCCAGCTTGCGCCCGGCTTGCCCGGTTCATCCTCGGTGGGCCGCAGCATATGCCAGCACAGGTAGACGATGGAGCCGGCCGCGGCCTGCTTCTTGGCCTCCGCGATCATCAGGTCGCGATGGACGATGGAATCCTTGTCCTCTGCGTCGGTGAACCCGAAATCCGAACCCCAAATGGCGGGGTACTTGCCAGTGAGGGCATGGACCTTCTCCGTGTCCAGGTCGCGCTGGTTGGGGTAGTTGTGCTGGCCGGAGAGAATGCCCTTGCCGGAAACCGCGCAGAGGGTCTTCAGCAGCGCGCGAGCCTCCGGCGTGGCGTTGGGATTTGCCGGCTCGCAGTTGTAACCGGCCGCTGCCTGCGCGTGCGGCGCAGCGGCCGCTGGCGGAGGCTGCGGAGCGGCGGTCTGTGGCGCAGCCGGCGGCGCGGCCTGCGCGTACAGAAGTGCCGTCGCGCCGCGCAAAATCGCGAAGAGAAGTATCAATTTCCGCATATGTTTGTTCCTGGGAACCAGAAGGTTATCACGTTTCCCGGAGACCGGTGCGCGAGGGATGGCGGGTTGGTGGTGCTTTTCAGCCGATATGGGAGGGTCGACAGTGCGGCCAGGAGCGCGGCCAGGGGGTCGCGCGCGGACGAGGCGTCAGCCCACCTCGCTAATCCAGATCGATGTCGCGCACGGGCGGCGGGGCATCGGGTTCCTCCTTGACGCGCTTGAAAAGCTCGTCGAATTTCTTCTCGAGGACTTTGCCGTGCGACTTCTGCGCTTCGACCTGCTTGCGGAAGACTTCGTCGCGCCGCGACTCTTCGCCTTTCAGCTTGACCACTTCGGCCGCCAGGTCCTCAATCAGCTTGGGCCGCTCGGGAAGCGTATGGGCAATGATGGCGCGCGTTTCAGAATCGATCCTGAGGGTCGCCTGGCAGCACGGACACTGAATGTCGAACATCCCTTTGTTCATGGAACCATAGTACACGCGATAGGGCCGGGCCTGACGGCTATGTCAGGCTCCGAGGAGAGACGGTTGTGAGGGTTTGTGGGGTCTTATGGTGGGATTTCAGGTGAGGTGACTGTTTCGCGGAACGGCTAAGGTGGGGTCAATCGTCTCTCTTCGGGCCCGTATAATCCTAGTCACGGGACTACAGTAAGCAATTCGCACTCCAAACCTTAACTAGCGTGAAATCAATCCGATTATGCGGAACGGGCGCTTCCGCACATGGAGAATTGGTACCGATGTGTCAGACAAAGCAACATCTTGTCACTGGCAGTTACCGTTCGGCAGTAACTTGCCACCCAGGCGGATGTTATAGTGACGACTGTGATCCCCGCCACCGAGTCCGTCCTGGAGTTGTTCCGCTTCACAGGGGCGTATCTGGAGGGCCACTTCCGCCTGACCAGCGGTTTGCATAGTGACCGCTACCTGCAATGCGCGTTGGTGCTGGAGCATCCGACGGCTGCCGAGAAACTAGGCAAAATGCTGGCCGCCGCGTTGCAACCCCTCGCGGTTGAGGTCAAGGTGGTGGTCTCGCCGGCGCTGGGCGGTCTGATTATCGGCCACGAAGTGGCGCGCGCCTTGGGCTGCCGGCACATCTTTACCGAGCGCGATCCGGAATCCCGAAAAATGGTATTACGGCGCGGGTTTTCGGTCGATCCCGGAGAAATCGCGTGCGTGGTGGAGGACGTCATCACGACCGGGGGCAGCACCAAGGATGTGATTGCGGTTCTCCAAGAGGCGGGCGCCACAGTGGCGGCTGCCGGTTCCATCATTGACCGCAGCGGCGGCACCGCGGACGTTGGCGTGCCGCGAGTGGCGCTGGCCACGCTCAGCGTGGCTGCTTACAGCCAAGAGGAGTGCCCGCTGTGCCAGCAAGGGATTCGATTGGTGAAGCCGGGTTCCCGCCCCGGCTGATGCGCCGCATCCGGATCACACTCGCCTACGACGGCGGCCCTTTCCATGGATGGCAGGTGCAGCCTGGCCTAGCCACCATACAAGGGACGCTGGAGGAAATCGTCTCCGGCATGGAAGGCAAGCCGGTGCACGTGGCTGGTTCGGGCCGCACCGATGCCGGGGTGCACGCGCTCCAGCAGGTGGCCGCGTTCAGCCTCGAGAACCCGATTCCGCTCCCCAACTTGCGCCGCGCCATGAACCGCCTGCTCCCTCCCGCGATTCGCGTCTGCTCGGTGGCAGAAGTGGACGCCGCCTTTCACCCGCGCTTCGACGCCAAAGCCAAGACATACGAATACCGCATCGCCCGCGGTGAAGTTTGCGGCCCGTTCGATTGGCCCTTTGTGCATCATTACCCTTACCCGCTGGAGGAAGACCGCATGGCGCGGCTGGCGGGCGTTTTCGAGGGCGAACACGATTTCAGCACGTTCGCCGCCTCCGACGACCGCGACGCCGAAGGCCAGTCCAGGGTGCGGACTATCTTTTCCTCCGCGCTCGCGCGCGACCAGGACCGGCTGATTTACCGGGTGCGCGGCAGCGGCTTCTTGAAACACATGGTGCGCAACCTGGTGGGGACGCTGATCGAAGCCGGGCGCGGCAACATCGCCGATAGCCGGTTTCCGTTGAAGTCCGGCGCCACGGCTCCGGCCAAGGGCCTGTTTCTGGTCGGCGTGGAATACTGAACGGAGCCGCGACCGAAGGGAGCGGGACAGCCGGTAGAATTCTGACCGCTCGGTGCTGGAATCCTGACCGCTCCCTTCGGTCGCGGCTCCGTTCGGTGGAGCCTCCTTCGCCCCGCGCTGCGGTTACAATCACACTTATGCGAAAGCTCGCGCTGTTCGTTTTGCTGGCGTTCCCCGCCGTGGCACAGAAGAAGCCGGTCACGGTTGAGGCGCTCGGCCAGGCCCTTCACGTAGTGCGTGGAGCTCCGGCGCCCGAATTGTGGATGCCGGATGGCAAGAGTTTTCTGATCCGCCAGAACAATAACCTGGCTCTATACGATTGCGCCACCCGACGCAGCAGGACGGTGCTGTCGCTGGATGAAATCGACGCTTCGGCGATGACGCCGCCGGCCGACAACGGTCCGGCGGATTGGATCAACCGGCGCGCCGGCTTGAGCCCCATGCAGCTTTCCGCCAGCGGCAGGGAGCTGCTCTACGTCGACAACAGCGACATTTTCGTAATCCACCTGAACACGGGCAAGTGGGATCAGATCACGAGGACACCCGCCATCGAAAGGGACGCGCGCCTGTCGCCGGATGGCAAGACCGTCGCTTTCCGCAGAGGCTCGGATCTTTACGCGGTGGACGTGGCCAGCAAACGCGAAACCCGGCTCACTCGGGACGGCTCCGACACATTGCACAACGGGGCGCCCGACTGGGTCTATCCGGAGGAGCTCGATCTGAATGCGGCCTTCTGGTGGTCGCCGGATTCGAGATCGATCGCCTATTTGCAGTTCGACACGCACGCCGAGCCTAATTACCCGCACGAAGACCTGCTGCGTTTGCGCGCCGTCTACGAACCGGAGCGCTACCCGCAGGCCGGCGACAACAACGCGACCATCCGTCTGGGCGTGGTTTCCCCGGCTGGGGGACTCACGCGGTGGTACGACCTGGGCGACACGCGCACCTCGTATTTAATCGCCCGCGCGGGCTGGATGCCCGGCTCCCGAGCGCTCTACGTGCTGCGCTTCAACCGGGTGCAGAACCGCGACACGCTGTTTTCCATCGACGCCGAAACCGGCGCGCGCGCCACCATCTTCGAGGAGTCCGACCCTTATTGGATCAACCTGAAAGGCGATATACGGTTTCTCGACGACGGCCGGCGGTTCCTCTGGACCAGCGAACGCGGCGCCGGCGGCTACCGCCATATCTTCCTCTATTCGAACGATGGAAAAGAAGTACAACCGCTCACCAACGGCGCTTGGGAGGTCACCGGGATTCTTGCGGTGGATGAAGCCGGCGGACGCGTCTTCTATACTTGCAATGAGCCGAATCACCTCGAACAGCACCTTTATTCCGTTGGTCTGGACGGCCGGAACAAACGCCGCCTCACCCAGGAACCCGGCAGCCACAGCATCTCGACAGGGCCGGCCGGCCGCTATTACGTGGACACGTGGTCGAGCCTCAGCGAGCCCCCGCGCGCCGTCCTTCATGCGGGCGATGGCTCGGCGCTCGGCATCTACCGGGAGCAGGACCGCAGCGCGCTGGACGAGTACGAGATCCTGCCCGCCGAAATCGTGCCGTTCACAACGCAGGATGGCGTGACGCTGCACGGGCGGCTGATCAAACCGGCCGGCTATGAACGGGGCAAACGGTACCCGGTGATTGTCAGCGTTTATGGCGGGCCGGGCGTGGGCATGCCGGTGCATAACGCGTGGCCGGGGATCGACATCGACCAGGTGCTGGCGCACAAGGGCTACGCGATCTGGCAGTGCGAAAACCGGGGCGGCGAAGGGCGCGGCCACGACTTTGAGACCGCCATCTATCACAAGCTCGGCGTTATCGAGTTGGCCGACCAGGTCGCCGGTGTGCGCCATCTGATCGCTAGCGGGCTGGCCGACCCGGCGCGCATCGGCATTCATGGCTGGAGCTACGGCGGCTTCATGACCGTCAACGCCATGCTCAACGCGCCGGGAGTTTTCAAGGCCGGTTTTGCCGGCGCTCCGGTCACCAACTGGATTAATTACGACTCCATTTATACCGAGCGCTACATGGGATTGCCCAAGGACAATCCGGAAGGCTACCGCGACACGGCGCTGCCGGCGAAAGCCGCGAACCTGAAAGGCAAGCTGATGCTGGTGCAGAACTTCGAGGATGACAACGTACTGTTCCAGAATTCCATCCAGCTCGCGAGCGCCCTCGAACTGGCCGGCAAGCAATTCGAATACATGCTATATCCGCGGAAAGCGCACGATCTGATAGGGCTATCCCAGCAACATTTGAACCAGATGATGGTGGACTTTTTCGAGCGGAACTTGCGATAGGGGGAGAGAAACGCACCGCCCCGTTTCTTCGTAATCTGAATGTATGAAGCCTTTATTGTTATTGCTGCTGATTGGCGGGGCCGCGCTGGCTCAGCCGTTTTCGGCCGGGCTCAAGGCCGGGCTGCCATTGACGGACTTCCTGACCGATGTGCAGAACGGCTCGACCACCGCGACCAACCGGTACCTGTTCGGACCGGAAGTGGAAGTGCGGCTGCCGCTCGGCCTGAGCGTCGAATTCGACGCGATCTATCGCCATTTCAGCTACACCGGTTTTTCGGGTCCCAACAACGGTATCACCAGTACCGGGTCGTCGGGGAATTGGGAGTTTCCCCTGGTCGCCAAATACAAGTTCCCCAGCAAAATCGTGCGGCCGTATGTGGAAGCGGGCGTGGCCTGGGACACGCTGCAGGGGTTAAAGAACACGGTGACTGAGAACCTTTGCGGCCCCCCTACCGCCAACCCCGTTTGTACCGTGGTGGCCGCCCCTCCCGCAGCCAGCAGCAAGGGGACCATGGGGGTGGTGATCGGCGGTGGCGTGGATATCCATGCGATCGTCATTCACGTGGCTCCCGAGATCCGCTTCACGCGTTGGGCGGAAGAGTACTTCAACCTATCCGGCGTTCTCAACAGCGGCAAGAACCAGGCCGAGGTTCTGGTGGGGTTCACTTTCTAGCGGCCGAGGAAGGCCTGGTAGGACGAACGGTTCTTGTCGTCTGCCAAGCGGCGCGCCCCCGCCAGGGCGCGATAGACGACAAAAAACCGATCGTCTATCCTACCTCTGACCGGGGCGCCCTCCACGCCCGCACGCTATGATTGGTAGGGAATGCCCGAAATCCTCGACGGAAATCGCGTCCGCGATGAAATCAAAGCCGAGCTGAAACCTCGCATATCGACCCTGACTGCCAAGGGACGCCCCCCGGGACTTGCCGTAGTGCTGGTAGGAAATAACCCGGCGTCGGAAATCTACGTTCGCAATAAAGTCAAGACCTGCGGAGATCTGGGGATTCACTCGGAGACGCTGCGGCCGCCGGAAAGCGTGAGTACGGGCGAGCTGCTGGCCGTCATCGACGCGCTGAATGCGCGCGATGACCTGGACGGCATTCTGGTGCAACTACCGCTGCCGCCGCAAGTGGATTCGAAACGCGTGCTGCTGGCGGTTTCGCCCGAGAAAGACGTGGATGGTTTCCATCCGGTGAATGTCGGCAACCTGGTGGCGGCGCTGCCGGGGCCGAGGCCATGCACGCCGGCTGGAATTCTGGAATTGCTGAGGCGTTACCGCATCCCGGTGGCGGGCAAGCGCGCGGTGGTGGTGGGCCGCAGCGACATTGTGGGCAAGCCCGTCGCGCTGCTGCTGCTGCATGAACATGCCACGGTGACCATCTGCCATTCCAAGACCGTGGACCTGCGGGGGGTGTGCCGCGAAGGGGAGATTCTGGTAGCCGCGCTAGGCCGGCCGGCGATGATTACGGCCGAGTTCATACGGCCGGGCGCGGTGGTGATCGATGTCGGCACCACGCGCGTGACGGATCGCGCACTGGCCGCCCGCGTTTTCCGCAATGCCGAGGACAAGCTGGCGGCTTTCGACAAGCGCGGCTTCGTGCTGATGGGCGATGTGGATCCAATCGACGTGATCGAGAAGGCCTCCGCCTATACGCCGGTTCCGGGAGGGGTGGGCCCGCTGACGATCGCGATGCTGATGGCCAACACGGTCGCCGCCGCCGAACGGCGGGCCGGGCTATGTTGAAAGTCGGCCTGACGGGCGGCCTGGCGAGCGGCAAATCGTTCGTGGGCGACGCGCTGGCAAGCTACGGATGCCTGGTGGTGCAGGCCGACGAGTTGGGGCACCGCGCGCTTGAGACCGGTGGCGAGGCGCACGACGCTGTGATCCGCGAGTTCGGCGCCGGGATCGTCGGTGCAGCGGGCGAGATCGACCGGAAGCGGCTGGCCAAACTTGTTTTCGACGATCCCGAGAAGTTGGCTCGCCTCAACGCGCTGGTGCATCCGCCGGTGATGCGCCAGGAAGAGGAAATGGCGGCCGAATTCGCCCCGCGCGCGCCCGATGGCATCTTCGTGGTAGAGGCGGCGATTCTCATCGAAACCGGCAGCTACCAGCGGTTTGACCGGTTGATTCTGGTGATCTGCACCGTGGAACAGCAAGTGGAGCGCGCCATGCGCCGCGAGGGCGCGGTGGAAGCCGTGGTGCGCGCGCGCCTCAGCCGCCAGATGCCCGTCGACGAGAAGCGGAAGTTCGCCCACTTCGTCATAGATACATCCGGAACCAAGGAAAATACGCTGCGGCAAACGCACGCCGTCTACGCGGCGTTACGGAGAATCGAATCATGAAACCGATGCGACCATTGATATGGGCCGCCCTGCTGGTGGCCTGCTTCCTGACCATCACCTCGGCCGGCCACTGGAAGCTCGCCCAGTTGCTGCCGCAGCTTTCCTCGAACGGCCGTCTTTGGGAAGCGCCGGCGTCGGCCGCGTCGGAATACTCTTCCGACGAGCAAAACAACATCGAGATTTACAAGGCGGCGCGCGAGGCCACCGTCAACATCACGTCCCGCGTCTATCGCCAGGACTGGTTCTTCCAGCTCTACCCGGAAGAGGGCACCGGGTCCGGTTTCATCGTCAATGCCGACGGCACCATTCTCACCAACAACCACGTAGTGCGCGGCAGCTCGAAGCTTACGGTGAAGCTCTCGGATACGAAATCGTACACGGCGAAAGTGTTGGGCACCGACGCTGGCAACGACCTGGCGCTGATCAAGATCGATGCCGGCCGCAAGCTGCCCACGCTGCGGCTGGGCGATTCCAGCACGCTGGTAGTCGGACAAAAAGTGCTGGCCATCGGCAATCCATTCGGCCTGGAGGGAACGCTCACCACCGGCATCGTCAGCTCGCTCAATCGCAAGCTGCAAACAGAGGAAGAGAGATTGGAAGGCATGATCCAGACCGATGCCGCCATCAATCCAGGCAACAGCGGCGGACCGCTGCTCGATTCGCACGGCAGCGTGATCGGCATCAATACGGCGATTTATGGCCAGGGCAACATCGGCCTCGGCTTCGCCATGCCCGTCAACCGCGCCAAGGAAATGCTGGATCAATTCCAGGCGCGCGGCCACATTTCCCGGCCCACGCTGGGCATCACCACGGTGTGGATTTCCGGCGACCTGGCCGAAGCGCTCGAACTGCCATCCAAGGGCGGGCTGCTGATCCAGCGCATCGAGCGCGGCTCGCCGGCGGATGAAGCCGGCTTGCGCGGCCCGCGCCAGGTGGTGGTGGTCGGAAATTATCAGCTCGGGGTGGGCGGCGATTTGATCGTGGAAGTGGAAGGCCAGGCGGTGGAGGGCAACGACTCGCTGGTGCAGGTGATGAACCACAAACACGGCGGCGACATGTTGAACCTCACCGTCTACCGCAACAGCCACAAAGAAAAAGTGCAGGTTCGCCTGGGCGAAGCCCCGCAGCAGTTTTAGGGCACTCCGGTAACGCCGGCGATCTTGTCGCCGGTGATTTGCCGGGATACACGGAACCGCGGGCAGATCACCGGCGACAAGATCGCCGGCGTTACCGGGTTTTTCATGGAATTCGGCGGGCCGGCGGCCCATCGCGACAGACGACAAAAACCGATCGTCTATCCTACCACGCTGGTGTCGCGCGCTCGCGCGCTATACAATAGCTGTCTTATGAAAACCGGTTTGGCTGTAGTGCTCGGTTTGTGCCTTGCGTCGCCGATGGCGGTTCCTCAGGAGCCGGCGCCGCTGGCGGGATTTTCAGCCGATTCGGCGCGCGCGGAGCGTGAGTGGGAAGCCAAGTTCCGCGCGATTCCGGATCCGGCATTGATGCGTTCCTACATGGAGCGTCTCTCGGCGCGCCCGCACCACGTGGGGTCGGCTTACGACCGCGACAACGCGGAATGGCTGCTCGCGAAATTCCGCGAGTGGGGCCTCGACGCGCACATCGAGAATTTCGACGTGCTCTTTCCCACGCCGAAAGAGCGGCTGCTAGAGATGGTCGCGCCGGAGCGCTTCGTAGCTAAGATCGAGGAGCCGACGGTCCCTGTAGATCCCACCTCCTCGCAGCACGACGAGCAGCTTCCCACTTACAACGCATATTCGATCGATGGCGACGTCACCGGGCCGCTCGTATACGTCAACTATGGCGTGCCGGAGGATTACGAGACGCTGGACCGGCAGGGCGTGTCGGTGAAGGGCGCGATTGTGATCGCGCGCTACGGAGGGAGCTGGCGCGGGATCAAACCGAAGGTGGCGGCCGAGCACGGCGCCATCGGGTGCCTGATTTATTCCGATCCGCGCGACGATGGCTACGCTCCGGGCCAGACATTTCCCGCCGGGCCGTATCGCCCCAAAGACGGCGTGCAGCGCGGCAGCGTGATGGACATGCCGGTCTATCCAGGCGACCCGTTGACGCCGGGCGTGGGCGCGACGCCAGAGGCCAAGCGGCTGTCGCTCGATCAGGCGGTGACGCTGACCAAAATACCGGTGATGCCGATCTCGTACGCGGATGCGCAGCCGCTGCTGGCGGCGTTGGAAGGGCGTGTGGCGCCGCCGGAGTGGCGCGGCGGGCTGCCGATTACGTACCGCCTCGGCCCAGGCCCCGCCCAGGTGCATCTCAAGCTGAAATTCAACTGGGACCAGAAGAAGCTCTACGATGTGATTGCGCGCATTCCGGGCTCGGTGTATCCGGATGAGTGGGTCATTCGCGGCAACCATCATGACGCGTGGGTGAACGGCGCTGAAGACCCGATTTCGGGCACGATTACGGTGCTCGAAGAAGCGCGCGCCATGGCGGCTCTGCTGAAGCAGGGTTGGACACCGAAGCGCACCATCGTGTTCTGCGTCTGGGACGGCGAGGAGCCGGGGCTGCTGGGCTCGACCGAATGGGCCGAAGAGCACGCCGAAGAGCTGGGGCGCAAGGCGGCGGTGTATATCAACTCGGATAGCAACGGCCGCGGCTTTCTGAGCGTGGAGGGTTCGCATTCGCTGGAGCATTTCATCAACGGAGTGGCGCGCGACATTCAGGATCCCGAAAGCAGCGTCACGGTGTGGAAACGCGCGCAGTCGCGGCGCATCGCGGGCGAGGGACGGAGGATGACGCCGCAGGCGGACCGCGAGGAGGCGCGGACGCGGCCGGACCTGCGCATCGGTGCGCTAGGCTCGGGCTCGGACTACACGGCATTTCTGGACCACGTGGGCGTCGCGTCGTTAGACCTCGGATTCGGCGGCGAAGATGGCGGCGGCATTTATCATTCCATCTACGACGATTTTTATTGGTACACGCATTTTTCCGACACGACCTTTGTCTACGGACGCGCGCTGGCGCAAACCGCGGGGACGGCGGTGATGCGGCTGGCCGGGGCGGACCTGCTGCCGTTCGAGTTTCACGGGCTCGCCGACACTGTGCACCGGTATGTGGATGAAGTGAAGAAGCTGGCAGCCGAGAAGCGCGAGCAGACTATCGAGCGCAACCGGCAGATCGACGACGGCGTCTTCACCGCGCTGGAGGATCCGCGCCTCAAAACGGTGCCGCCGGCGAAGGAGACCGTCCCGCCGTTTCTGAATTTCGCGCCGCTCGAAAACGGCTTGGCGGAGTTGGAACGGACCGCGCACGATTTCGACCAGGCGGCCTCGCACGCCGCCGCCAATGGCGGATCTGCGCTGGCTCATGCTGAGTTGAAGGACGTGAACGACCGGCTGGTGGTGGTGGAGCGCGCATTTCTTTCGAGCCAAGGCCTGCCCAACCGGCCGTGGTTCCAGCACCAGATCTACGCCCCGGGGTTCTACACCGGCTACGGCGTGAAGACGCTGCCGGCCGTGCGCGAGAGCATCGAGCAGAAGCAGTGGAAGCTGGCCGACGAACAGATTGTACGCGTGGGCAAAGTGCTGGAAAGTGCGGGCGCAGCGATTGAAGGAGCGGCGGAAGCACTGAAGCAGGCGACGAAGTAGCGGCTGCCGCCGTGGGCGCTCTTTGGCGCCGTAACGCGCACCTTGCCGTCGTGGCGCGCGCAGTCTTGCGTGCAGGGTCGAAAGTCATCTCGACCTTCCTTCAAGAATGTCGGCACGACTGCCGACACAGCAGGCAAGACTGCCTGCGCCACGGCCTGTCGGACTGCCCGCACCACGGGTTAGTTAGTTGGCCAGGCTGCCCGACAAAATCAGCGCGGCGACGGCGGCGACTTCGTACTCCATGGGCCGGTCGGCGGATTGGAACTCGGCCAGGCGGCGCACGCTCTTATAAACGCGCCGCGAGCCCTCGCCCAACTTCGCTTCCCCGCCGCGCAGATCCACGGCTTGGGTAACGGCCAGCAGCAGCATCGCGGTCTCGTTGCGCAAGCACTCCAGCGCATCCATGGCGGTGACCGCGGCGTGCATTCCCAGGCTCACCACGTCCTGGTTGTACTGCTCGGTCGGCAGCGAGTGGATGGAGCTGGGCCCGGCCATCTGGCGCACGGCGCAGGCCAGGCTGGTCATGCTCAACTGCATCCCTTTGAAGCCGGAATTGACGCCAGGTTCGGGCGTGAGGTTGGCCGGCAAACCCTGGTTGAATCGGTCATCCACCAGCAGCGCGATCAGCGCATGACCCCAGTTGGCCATGGCGGCGAAATCGATTTTCCAGGTATCGAGCAATCGGGCGATATGGCCGCCGTAGAAATTGCCGGCTTTGTGCAGCACGCCGGTCTCCGGATCGATCAGGGGATTGTCGTTGGCGGAGTTGATTTCGCGCTCGACCACGGCGCGGCCATCCTGGTTGCCTTCCCACACTTGTCCCAGGCCTTGCGGGATGCAGCGCAGGGAATAGCAGCTTTGGCCGCTGGACGCGCGGGTGTAGCCGGAGCCGGCCAGCATGTCGCGCAGATATGCAGCCACCGCGATCTGGCCGGGGTGCCCCTTCCGCTCCTGCACCCAGGCATCGAAGGGCTGCGCCGGAGCCTCCATGGCCTCGACGGCCAGTGCCGCGGCGGAAAGCAGCGCTTCCAGCACGCGGCGCGCGTCCATCCACAAAAGCGTGGCGCAGGCCGTCATCACGGTGGTGCCGTTGATCAGCGCCAGACCTTCCTTGGGCGCGAATGGAATGGGCTTTAAGCCGGCGGCTTCCAGGGCTTCGGCTGCGGGCAGGCGGCGCCCGTCGAATTCGGCCTCGCCCGCCCCGATCAACGCACGCGCGATGTAGGCGGAAGGCATCAGGTCGCCGGACGCGCCGACCGATCCATGCCGCGGAACCACCGGCGTGATGCGGCGATTCAAGAGCGCAGCCAGCGCCTCGGCCAACTCCGGCCGCACGGCGGAAGCGCCAGTCGAAAACGTGGTCAGCCGCAGCAGCATGGCGGCGCGCACCACGTCATTCGGAAGCGGCTGGCCGGTGGCGCAACCCAGTTGGCGCACCAAGTTGTGCTGGAGCAGCTCCATTTTCTCCGCCGGGAGAGAGATGCCCACGTTGCCGCCGACACCAGTGTTGACGCCGTAGATGCGCTCGCCGCGCGCCATCATCTCATCCAGGCGCCGGCGCCCTTGCGAGATGCGCTCGAGCGCCGCTGCCGCGATGCGTACTGCAGCGCCTTCCCGCGCCACGCGCACGGCATCTTCGATGGTCACAGGGGCTGTGCCAACTTCGAATGGTTCCGCCATGTAAGGTAGGGTAGCAGGCAACAGGCGCGGCGTCCGCGGTAACTCGGCAGGACCGCTCCCTATGGTCGCGGCTCCGTTGCGTTCGCGGGCACCACCGCTACTCCACCGTGAACGGGTGGCGGCTTTCGTAGCTCTGATTGCCGACGGCGTCTTTCACCAGCACGGCGACGATATAGGAGCCCGGCTTGACGCCGGCCTTTAGGTTAATGCTAAACTCGCCCGAGATATACCGCTTGGGATAAAACGATTGGCTCTGCTCCGCGGCAGGTTCCGGCTGCGTGTACAGCACCTTGCCATCCGGCAGCATGATGGAAACCACATAGCTGACGTCGATTTTGTTGCTGGCGCCGTACTGGTATCCGATGATGTCGAACCGGGTCCACATAGTTTCGCCGGCGTGGTAGGCGGCCTTCTCGACGGGCTCTTTGGCGGCCTCGTCGCGGAAGAAGTGAAAATTGCGCACGGTCACCGTGTCACTGGGCTCAACGACCCGGCCGCGGATCTCAAAAGGCACCTCGATCTGTGCCGAGGTCTTGGCGAGTACGTCTTCGGCTTTCACCACAACTTTGTAGTTGCCGGAGCCCGCCAGCGGCGGGATCATCACTTGCGTCTGGATTCTCGGCATCCAATCTTTGTCTTCGATGGTAACTTCTTCGTTGAATTCGTTCTTATAAGTCTCGTTGAGTTGCACACCGTTGGGATCGAACGCCTCGACTGAGTAAGAAATGTGAACCTTCAGATCCGCTGTCTTGGTGTAATGCGCCACGCGGCAACTGAAGAACAGGACCTCGCCCGGCGTGTAATAGAACCCCGCGGGCGACGCCGCGCCTTCTTCCATCTGGCTGATGACCGGTTGCACGATGGCCAACGGTTCGGTGGCGGCGAAAGCCAGCGGGCCGGCGAGTGAAACGAGCAGCATCAAGGACCGCATTCGGACCTCCCAGTACGATTCTACTTCCCAGCCAGGGCGGCGAGATATCGGCCGGTATGCGAGCGGCGGGCCCGCGCCACCGTCTCCGGAGTACCGGCCGCCACCACTTCGCCGCCGCCCGCGCCGCCCTCCGGGCCCAGGTCGATCACCCAATCCGCGGCGCGGATCACGTCCAGATTGTGTTCGATCACCACCAGGCTGCCGCCGTTCTCGATCAGCCGCCCGAAGGCCGCCAGCAGCTTGGCGATATCGTCGAAGTGCAGGCCGGTGGTGGGCTCGTCGAAAATGAACATCGTGCCGCGGCAGCTCGCCGCCGCCAGGTGGGCGGCCAGTTTGACGCGCTGCGCTTCGCCGCCGGAAAGCGTGGTGGCGGATTGGCCCAGCCGCAAGTACCCCAGGCCCACGTCGTCCAGTACGCGCAGGCGCTCCACCAGCCGCGGCACGCCGCCGAAGAATACGATGGCCTCGCTCACGGTAAGTTGCAACACTTCGTGGATATTGAGCCCGCTATAGCGAATGTCCAGAATAGCGCTCTTGTAGCGGGTGCCTTTGCACTCTTCGCAAATCAGCTCCACGTCGGCCAGGAATTGCATCTCCACCGTCACCGTGCCGTCGCCCTGACAGGTCTCGCAGCGGCCGCCGGGGATGTTGAAAGAAAAATGGCCGGGCGTGTAACCTTGTTTCTGCGCATCGCGGGTGTTGGCGAAGAGCGCGCGAATCTGGTCGAACGCCTTGATGTAGGTGACCGGATTGGAGCGCGGCGTGCGGCCGATTGGCGATTGATCGATCATCACCGCGTTCAGAATGCGCTCGGCGCCCTCCAGTTTGCGGCAAGCCATGCGCGGTGCGGCGTCCAGGTCGCCGGCGGCTTCGGCATCCGCTTCTTCGCCCGCGTCGCGCGCCTTGTGCAGCGCTTCGATCGAGCGGAATAGCACGTCGTGAACCAGCGTGGACTTGCCGGAGCCGGAAACGCCCGTGATGGCCACCATCATGCCCAGCGGAATCTCGACATCGATGTTCTTCAAATTATGGACACGGGCGCCGAGGATGCGCAGCAGGCGCTTGGGATCCACCTCGCGGGGCTCGCGTGGCGCCGCCACACGCAGTTCGCCGCGCAGATAGCGCGCCGTCAGCGAACTATTGCCATCGGCAAGCAGCCGGCCGAGAGTGCCCTCATATACGACGTTGCCGCCGAGCTCGCCCGCGCCGGGCCCCAGGTCCAACAGATGATCGGCGGCGCGCATCACTTCCGCGTCGTGCTCCACCACCACGATGGTGTTGCCCAGCTCGCGCAATTCCTCGAGAATGCGGATCAGCCGCCCGGTGTCGCGGCTGTGCAGACCGATGGATGGCTCGTCGAGCACGTAGCAGGCGCCCACCAGGCGCGAGCCCAGGCAGGTGGCGAGCTGGATGCGTTGGGCTTCGCCGCCGGAAAGCGTCGAGGACAGCCGGTCCAGCGTCAGGTATTCCAGGCCCACGTCGTTCAGAAACTTCAGCCGTTGGCGGATCTCGACCAGGATCTTCTCGGCGATGGCGGTTTCTTCCGGCTTGAGCGCCAGCGCGTCGAAGAACTGCGCCGCTTCGGCGATGTTGAGCCGCACCACCTCCGCCAGATTGCGGCCGCCCACGCGCACGTACAGCGCCTCTTTGCGCAGGCGCGCGCCCTTGCACTCCGGGCACAACGCGTACCCGCGGTAACGGCTGAGGAAGACGCGCACGTGCAGCTTGTACTTCTTGGTTTCCAGATAAGCGAAGAAGCGGCGGACGAAATCGTAAACCAGCTCCCGCTCGTCGTCGGTCAGGTCGCAGAAGGCCACGCGGAAACGGACTTTCCCGCGGGCGGACTTGCGGAAATTACCCAGCCAGGAGCGGAACTTGGGCTTGGTCCACGGCTCGACCGCGCCTTCGTCGAGCGAAAGCGATTTATCGGGAATCACGCGGTCCAGGTCGAAATCGATGGTGTTGCCAAAGCCCTGGCAGCGCGGGCAGGCGCCCACCGGCGAGTTGAAGCTGAACAGAATCGGCTCCGCGGCCGCGAACTCCATGCCGCACGTCTTGCACTGGAACTTCTCGTTGAAGCGGAGCGTCCGGGCGGGCGCGGCGGCGCTCTCGAAGATTACTTCGCCGGCTTCGCGGTAGCAGACTTCCACCGTATCGACCAGCCGCTGGTGCAGGCCGGGACCGATCGCGATGCGGTCCACCAGCACGAAAACCGGCTGACTGAAATCGATATCGAGCAGCGATTCGGGCGTCGAAAACTCAAAGATCCGCCCGCCCTGATAAAGGCGAGTGAAGCCCTTTTTGCGCAGCTCGAACAGGTGGTCGCGCAGGGAAGCGGCGCCGGCGTGCTCGCCCGAAGCGAACAGCGCGTACCAGCGCGAGCCTTCGGGCAGCGCGAGCAGACGCGCGGCCACTTCATCCACGGTGTCTTCCTTGACCACTGTGCCGCAGTTCGGGCAGAAGGTCTGGCCGACGCGGGCGTACAGCAGGCGCAGAAAATCGTAGCATTCCGTAGCCGTGGCGACAGTGGAACGCGGATTGCGGCTCGAATTCTTCTGGCGGATGGCTACCGCGGGCGCGATGCCGTCGATATCGTCGACCGCCGGCTTTTCCATGCGCTCCAGAAACTGCCGGGCGTAGGCCGACATCGATTCCACATAGCGCCGCTGGCCCTCCGCGTAGATGGTGTCGAACGCCAGCGACGATTTGCCCGATCCCGACACGCCGGTCACCACGGTCAACTGGTTGTGGGGAATCGAAACCGAGACGTTTTTCAGATTGTGGGTTCGCGCGCCGCGAATCCGGATGTAGTCTTGCACAGGAGTGACGGGTATGTCTTAATTATAGCCCGTGCCCGGGCCCATGCTATCCTGACTCACAACGAGGGCTCACGCGTAATGCACGGGCGGGTGGATCTTGCTGGCACTATGGCATTGGGGTGCGGGACAACGACGCCACAGCAGGGCCAGCCCGGAGGGCGAAAGAGAATAGTCCAGTGCGTGAGCACTGGGACCGCGTGGGAAAATCGCCCAGCCCCGGAACGGGGCGACAGACGAATCGCGCGCTCGCTTGCCGGCCTTGACGCTCGCTTCCGCCCCGTTCCGGGGCTACGCAATTCGTTTGCGTTCCCAGTGCTCGCGCACGGGGCTATTGTCTGCTGCCCCTGCCGGGGCTCGCTTCAGTCCTTTGACGGATCAGCGGAACGTGGTACGCCCGGAAACTCTGTATTTTCCGAGGACCCAGCCATTCCACAGCTTTCATGCCGCACGCCCGCGGGATTGCCTGTAACTCACACTCGCCGGCGAAACGTCTATCGTCAAATAGCGGCCACGCGACGCCGGTGAGAACCTCATGTTCGAGCTCCTCTTCAAATACCCGGCCGGTATTTTCCATAAGGGCCAGTTTGTACTGCTGACGCCGTGGCCTCTGTGGCTGCTGGCGGCGGGGGTGGTGTGCGGAGCCGGCCTGTTGTATTGGCACATTCGGCGCAACCATGGCATGTTGAGCGGCGCGCGCCCGCTGGCCATCTGGCTGCTCGAATCCGCCATGCTGGCGCTGATCCTGTTTCTACTCTGGCATCCCGCGCTGAGCGTGGCCACGCTGCGGCCGCAGCAGAACGTGGTGGCCGTGCTGGTGGATGGTTCGCGCAGCATGGGCATTGCCGATGCGGGCGGCGCACGCGAAGCGGCGGCCAGGCGCGCACTGGACAGCGGGCTGCTCAAATCGCTGGGCGAGCGCTTCCAGGTGCGATTGTACAGGTTCGGCAGCGAGCCGCGGCGGATCGAGAAGACGGACGCGTTGGACGCCTCCGAGCCGGCCACGCGCATCGGCGACACGCTCGGCCGCGTGCTGGCGGAATCGTCGTCGCTGCCGCTCGGCGCCATCGTACTGCTGAGCGACGGAGCGGACAACACGGGCGGCATCGCTCCGGATACGCTGGCCGCCCTCCGCAAGCAGCGCATCCCGGTCCACACCATCGGCTTCGGCCGCGAGCATCCGGATCGCGACGTGGAGATCGCCGACGCCGTACTGCCGGCGCGGGCGCTGCCGCAATCGCGGCTCACCGCGACCGTCACGTTTTCCAGCTTCGGATTCTCCGGCAGCCGTGCCAGGCTCAGCGTGCGCGACAACGGGAAAGTGCTGGCCAGCCAGGAGGTGACACTGCCATCCGATGGCCGGCTGCGCACCGAATCGCTGGTATTCAACTGTGGCGACGCCGGACCCAAGACTTTTTCGATCGGCATCGATCCGCTCGCCGGCGAAGAGAACACGCGCAACAACGCGGTCACCCGCCTGGTCAACGTGGAGGCGCGCAAGCTGCGCATTCTCTATGTGGAAGGTGAGCCGCGCTGGGATTACAAGTTCATCCGCCGCGCGCTGCCGTTCCTGCCGAATGACGATCACCCCGAGCAGGAGATCGCCAGCATGCTGCGCACCACACAGAATAAGATCTACGTGCAAGGCCGGACCAACGACAAAGAGCTGGCGGACGGATTCCCGGCCAAGGCCGAGGAGCTGTTCGCCTACCAAGCCCTGATCATCGGCAGTGTCGAGCTGAGTTATTTCACGCCCGGCCAGCAACAACTCATTCATGATTTTGTGGATCGGCGCGGCGGCGGGTTGCTGCTGTTGGGCGGGCGCGCCGCGCTTTCCGATGGCGGCTGGGCCAGTGGAGCGCTCGCCGACCTCATCCCCACCAGGCTGCCGGAAACCAAAGGTACATTTCACCGCGACTTCACGGGCCAGGAGCTGACACCGGCCGGCGCCGAAAGCAGCATCTGCCGCCTGGATGACGACGCCGCGCGCAACGCGGATCGTTGGCAAAAGATGCCGATGATGGCGAGTTATCAGGATGCCGGCGACGAAAAACCGGGCGCCACCGTGCTGCTGGTTTCCACGCCCGCCGGAAAGCGCAAGCTGCCGCTGCTGGTCACGGAAAACTACGGCCGCGGGCGCACCGTCCTATTCGCCACCGGTGGAAGCTGGCGCTGGCGAATGTGGCTGCCGCACGAGGATCGCGCGCAGGAGACTTTCTGGCAGCAAATGCTGCGCTACCTGGTGACCGACACGCCCGGACCGGTGACCGTGACCACGCCCAAGCAGGTGCTCCCCGACGAAACGCGCGTCCCGCTGCGCGTCGAGGTGCGCGACAAGGAATACAAACCGGTCACCGACGCCAATGTGCAGGCGCGATTCCTGCAACCCGACGGCACCAGCGCCACCATGGCGCTTGCCCCACAGCCGCTCGAAGAGGGCATCTACGCGGGAGAGTTCTCGGCCGAAGCGCCCGGCTCATACGTGGCCGAGATCATCGCCGGACGCGAGCAGGAAGAATTGGGCCGCGACGTTCTGACGTTTCGCCGCGAGGACGGCGTGGCGGAGAACTTCGCGACATCGCAGAACCGCGAGTTGCTGGAGAAACTCGCTGAGCAAACCGGCGGGCATTATTACACCCCACGCGACGCGTCCAAGCTGGCGAGCGAAATCTCCTATTCCGAAGCCGGCATCACCGCGCGGGAAACGCGCGACCTATGGGATATGCCGGCCATTTTCCTGCTCGCGCTCAGCCTGCGCGCGGCCGAGTGGCTGCTGCGCCGCAAGTGGGGCGTGGTATGAGACTCTGCGCGCTGCTGTTGGCCTGCGCTCTGGCGTCGCCGGCGGCCACTTACTTCGTCACCATTTCCGGCCTCGGCGGCGAGCCCGATTACGACCAACGCTTCAAGATGTGGGCGCTCGACATCGATTCCAGTTTGAAGAAGGCCGGCGACGGCGACGTGACCACGCTGATTGCGCCGAATCGCGAGCAGATTCGCGCGCGGTTTCAGGCTCTCGCCGGCACGGCGAAGCCGGACGACCGGCTGGTGGTGATGTTGATCGGCCACGGCACCGATGACGGGGTGGATTACAAGTTCAACATTCCCGGCCCCGATCTAACCGCCGCGGACCTCGCCGCGCTGCTCGACCGAGTTCCCGCCGCGCGCCAATGCGTGGCGATCATGACCAGCTCGAGCGGCGGCGCGATCACGTTGCTGCGGCGGCCCAATCGCATCGTAATCACCGCCACCAAAACCGGTACGGAGAAGAACGCCGCCATTTTCGCGCGCTACTGGGCCGAGGCCTTGCGCGACCCGGCGGCGGACACGGATAAGAACGACGCGGTCTCCGCGCTGGAAGCTTTTCGATACGCGCAGCGCAAGGTGACCGAGTCTTTCGATTCCGCCAAGCGCCTGACCACCGAGCATTCGCTGCTCGAAGACACCGGCAAAGGCGACGGAGAGCGGAATCCGTCCCCGGAGAATGGGGAGGGGAAACTGGCCGCGACATTCACCCTGGTGCGGCTGGGCGCCAACGCAGACGCCGCTCGCGACCCCGCCAAGCGCGCACTATTCGCTAAGAAAGAGGAGCTGGAGCTAGCCATCGATCAATTGAAATACGAAAAGGCCGAGATGGACGCCGGCAATTACCGCAAGCGGCTGACGCTGCTTCTGATCGAGCTTGCGAAAACGCAGGAGGCCCTGGATGCCCACTAACCCCCCGTGGCGCGGCCTGTCAAGGCTGCTGAGCCGAGAGCCATCTCGGCTTTTCTTGGTTTTGGCTTCGTTCGCGACTCTCCTCCCCGCGCAAACCTTGCAACAAGCCGAAGCTCTCTGGAAGGCGCGGCGTTACCAGGATGCCAACACCGTTTTTCGCGAACTGGTGGCGCGTGACCCTCGCAATCCCGCCATCCGCGTCCGCTGGGGCCGCATGTTTCTGGAACACTGGCAAGGGGACGAAGCCGACCGCCTTTTCGGCGAAGCGCTCGAATTGAATCCCAACGATGCGGGCGCGCTGCTGGGCAAGGCGCTGCTGGCGGCGGAGTTTTATGCGGGCAGCGCCGCGGAGTTCGCGCAGCGGGCGTTACAGAGCGATCCGAAATTGGTGGAAGCCCAGGAACTGCTGGCTCGGCTCGCGCTCGAAGACGACAACCGAGGCAACGCCGAAGCCGAAGCCAAACGGGCGCTCGCGCTCGACGCGAATTCCATCCAGGCAAAAGCCATTCTCGCCACGCTCGATTGGCTGGCCGACAAGAGTGAAAGCCCCTGGGACCCGTACGCGGCCAAAGGCTATGAAACCGCCGGCCATTTCTTCATGCTGAATCGCCGTTATGAGGAATCGGTTGCGTTCTACCGCAAAGCCATCGACCTCGATCCGCACCTGGACTCCGCACGCTCCGCGCTTGGCGTCAACCTGATGCGGCTGGGCCGCGACGACGAAGCTTACCAGCAGCTCAAAACCGCTTGGGACAACGGATTCCAGGACAGCGCTACCACCAACTCGCTGAGACTGATCGATAACGAAAAGAACTTCGTTACCTTCCGGACCGACCGCACGATTCTCAAGCTGAACCGGAAAGAGGCGGACCTGCTGCGCCCGTATTTCGAAGCCGAGATGCGGCGCGCCATCGCGGTCTACGAGAAAAAGTACCACTGGAAACTCACCCAGCCGGTGCAGGTGGAAGTGTACCCCGACCATGAAGATTTCGCCGTGCGGACGCTCGGCCTGCCCGGCCTGGGAGCGCTGGGCGTGACCTTCGGCAACGTGATCGCGATGGATAGCCCGTCCGGCCGTGCGCCGGGCACTTTCCATTGGGCCAGCGTGATGTGGCACGAAATGAGCCACGTTTTCACATTATCGATGACCAACTCCCACGTGCCGCGCTGGTTCACCGAAGGCATCGCGGTTCACGAGGAAACGGCCGCGTCGCCGGAGTGGGGCGACCGCCTGGGGCCCGCGGAAATCGCCGCCATTAAAGACCATCGGCTCTTGCCGGTCGTCGAGCTGGACCGCGGCTTCATTCACCCGGTGAGCCCGCCGCAGGTGGTGGTGAGCTATTTTGAAGCCGGCAGGATCTGCGATTACATCACCGGGAAGTGGGGCTGGGGCACGGTGCTCGCCATGCTGCGCGATTTCGGCGCGAACGACTCCACCGCTACGGTGATCCGAAAAGAACTGAAAATGGAGCCGGCCGATTTCGACCGCCAGTTCATTGCGGCATTAGAGGCCGACACGAAACGGACAGTCGAGAATTTCGATCGCTGGAAAGAGGCCTTTAAGCGCATCGAAGCTGCGTCAGCCAGGCGAAACTACGACGATGTGATTCGGCTCGGCAACGACGTCCGCGAACTCTATCCCGGCTATGTCGAGCATCACAGCGTCTACGAGTCCCTGGCAAAGGCGTACCTGGCGAAAGGCGACAAAGCTCCAGCCATCGATCAGTTGGAGCAGTATGTCCACGCCGGCGGGCGCGATCCGGACAACATCATGCTGCTGGCCAAAGAGCTGACCGCCGCGGGAAATCGAAAAGAAGCCGCCGCGATTCTGGAGCGTCTGAATTACATCTATCCGATGCTGAGCGAGCAGCATCGGCTCTTGGGCGAACTCTGGCTGGAGCAGGATAACGCCCGCGGCGCCATCCGCGAGTTTCAGGCGCTGCTGGCGGCCAAGCCCATCGATCTGGCCGGGGCGCATTATGATCTGGCCCGCGCGTTCAACCTGAATCGTCAGCCGGAAGCGGCCCGGAATGAGCTGATCGACGCCATGGAAATCGCTCCCGGATTCCGGCCGGCGCAAAAGTTGCTGTTGCAGTTGAGCGGCGCGGAGCCAGCCGCGGCGAAAGAATAGGAGTGGACAAGACATGTCGACACCCGCAGCTTCACAGATGGAACCGGATGTTCTGAAAGCGCGCATCGCACGCTTCCGCCAGGTGCAGGCGGACATCGCGACCGAAGTGCACCGCGTGATCGTGGGCCAGCAGGAGGTTCTGGAGCAGGTGATGATCGCGCTATTCGTGGGCGGCCATTGCCTCATCACAGGCCTGCCGGGAACCGCCAAAACGCTGCTGGTGCGCACCATGGCGCAGACGCTGGGCCTGGTCTTCAAGCGCATTCAGTTCACGCCGGACCTGATGCCCAGCGACATCACCGGCACCGACATCATCGAAGAAGATCCCGCCACCGGCCGCCGCACCTGGACCTTCGTGCCCGGCCCGATTTTCGGCAACATTCTGCTGGCCGATGAAATCAACCGCACGCCGCCGAAGACGCAAAGTGCCCTGCTCGAAGCTATGCAGGAGCGCGCCTGCACGGTGCGCGGCAACGGCTACGCGCTGCCCAATCCGTTCTTCGTGCTGGCTACGCAGAACCCGATTGAACTGGAAGGCACCTACCCGCTGCCGGAAGCGCAGCTCGATCGCTTCCTGTTCAACACCGTGCTCGACTATCTCGACGCCGCCGAAGAATTGCAGGTGGTGGACCTGACCACCGTCACCACCATCCCGCAAGCCGATCCGGTGACCAACGCCGAAGAGATACTCGATTTCCAGCAGCTCGTGCGCATGGTGCCGATCGGAGAGAGCGTGGCGCGCTACGCGGTGGATATGGTGCGCGCCAGCCGCAACCGAGACGAATCGGCGCCGGATTTCGTCCAAAAGTATGTCAACTACGGCGCCAGCGTGCGCGCCGCGCAGTTCCTCGTGCTGGCCGCCAAGGCGCGCGCGTTGATGAAGGGACGCTATCACGTGACCTATGAAGACATACGCGCGCTGTATGTTCCGGTGCTGCGCCATCGCATCCTGCTCAACTTCCATGCCGAATCCGACCGGCTGCGGCAGGACGACATTTTGAAGCGCCTGCTCGATTGGAAAGGAGCGCCGCGAGAGTAACATGCTGCAGCGCTTTCTCGACCCGGCAAAGTGGGACAGACGCTTCCGTCTATTGGGATGGGCCGCCGGCCCGCCGAATTCCACGAAACAACCCGGTAACGCCGGCGATCTTGTCGCCGGTGATTTGCGGGGATTCCCGGAACTTCGCGGCGGTTTTTCAACCCGGTCAACCCCGCGGCTGCGCCAATTCCCAGAGGAGCCTCGCTAAATGCTGCAGCGCTTTCTCGACCCGGCCACGCTCAATTCAATTGCGGGTTTGGACCTGATCGCCAAGACGGTGGTCGATGGCTTCGTCGCCGGCCTGCACCGGTCGCCCGATTTCGGCTTCTCGCAGGAGTTCGCCGAGTACCGCGCCTACGCGCAGGGCGATGACTTGCGCCACGTGGATTGGAACGTCTTCGCACGCACCGGCCGCTGCTATCTCAAGCGCTACCGCGGCGAGACCAACACGCAACTGCTGGTGCTGCTCGATACGTCGGCTTCCATGGGCTACGGTTCGCACGCTGTCAACAAACTCGATTACGCGCGTTTCCTGGCCGCCTCGCTTTGCTACCTGGCCAACGTGCAGCGCGACGCAGCCGGTCTGATCGTGTTTGACGAGGACGTGACCAACTACGTGGCTCCCTCCACGCGGCAGGGGCAGTTGCACCGCTTGCTGCACGCGATCGAACGGGTGCAGACCGGCACGCGCACCGACTTCACCAAGCCGTTCGTGCACTTCCAGAATTTCCTGCACCGCCGCGGGATTGTGGTGGTGATTTCGGATTTCTACGAAGATCCGGCCGTCATCGTCAAGACGGTCGAACCGCTGCGTTTCCGTGGCAATGAGGTGATCCTGTTTCACCTGCTGGATCCGCAGGAAATCGCGCCGAAATTCCGCGAGCCCGTGCTGCTGGTCGATATGGAAAACGCTGGCGCCGCTCTCGAAGTTTCGCCCGAATACGCGCGCCACGAATATCGAGCGAAGATCGATGCGCACATCGACGCCTTGCGCTCCCAGGCGCGCGGCGCGGGGATGGATTGTTTCCTGGTGGACAGCGCCCGGCCGCTCGATGAAGGCCTGCGCGAGTATTTGAGCGTGCGCCGGGGGATGCTTTAAATGGGCTTCCTCGCTCCCTGGTTTTTGGCCGACATTGCCGCCGTGGGCCTGCCCGTCTGGCTGCATCTACTGCGCAAACACAAGGCGACGCCGCTGCCTTTCAGCTCGCTGATGTTCTTCGAACGGCGCACGCAAAGCTCCCTCAAACATCGCCGGCTACGCTACCTGATTCTGTTCGCGCTCCGCGCGCTGCTGTTCGCGCTGCTGGCAGTAGCCTTCGCGCAGCCTTACCTGCCGCGCACATTGCTGCCTGCGTCACGCTCGGGCGAGGTCACGGTCTTCGCTATAGACAACTCGCTGAGCATGCGCGCCGTCGGCCTTCTGCAGAAGGCCAAGGAGCTGGCCAAGAGCGAGGTTGCCGGCCTGCGCCCCGGGCAGCGTGCGCAGGTGCTCGAGTTCGCTTCGCGCGTCGAGGTGATGAGCGAGGTTACCGGCGATCGCGCCGTGCTCGATGGCGCGCTCGACGCGGTCCAACCCTCCGACGGCCGCACCTCGTTCGCCGAGCTTTCGCGCTCGCTTGGTTCGATCGCCCAGACTCTCCACCTGCCGCTACGCGTCATCCTTTACTCGGACATGCAGCAGACCGGCATGCCGGCCAACTTCAACGATCTGCGTTTGAACGGCGAGATCCGATTGGAGCCGCATCCGTTGGTATCGAAACCAACGCCCAATTTCACCGTCGAGAACGTGGTCGCGCCGCGCCGCATCTACAGTGGCGCGAAGACGCGCGTGCTGGCTACCATCGCCGGTTTCGGCACGGACAAGGCCATCCGCAACGTTTCGCTCGTGCTGAACGGCCGCGTCGTCGAATCGAAAGCGATTACGGTCCCGGAAAGCGGACGTGCCGCGGTCGAGTTCGATTCTCTGGAAGTGCCTTATGGCCGCAACCAAGGCGCCGTGAAAATCGACTCCGCCGACGCGCTGCCCGACGACGACACGTTCTTTTTCTCCATCGAGCGTGCCGATCCGCGCCACGCCCTGTTCGTCCACGACCCTAGCAACACGCGCGACCTGCTGTACTTCAAGACCGCGCTCGAAGCCTCCGGTCAATCGGCCTTTACCATCGACCCGGCAGCCGCGGATCAAACCGCCAATGTCGCGCCTGCCAGCTACGCCTTCGTGGTGATATCGGACGTTGGCTCGCTGCCCGAATCCTTCGTAAAGAGCCTGCGCGATTACGTGCGCGATGGAGGCGCCGTGTTGATCGCGCTCGGCCGCTCCTCGATGGGCCGCGCCAGGGTTCCGGTCGCCGATCTCGCCATTCAAGGCGCCCGCTACACCGGCCGCGAAGGCGACCTGTTTCAGACTGCGTCCACGCTCGATCCCTCGCATCCGTCCATTCAGCAAAACAATCGCTGGGACGACGTGAAGTTCTACCAGGCGATCCGCATCGATCCCGCTGGCGCGCGCACCGTGGCGCGTCTCACCGACGAGACTCCGTTGCTGGTGGATGAGCAGTTGGGCGCGGGCCACATCCTGGTTTTCGCGTCCACGCTGGATAACGTCGCCAACGACTTTCCTGTGCACGCTTCGTTCGTGCCCTTCATCGGGCAGACCGCCAATTACCTGGGACACCTGGATGCCGGGCCGGCCGCCGTCATGATAGGCAGCTTCGAGGAATTGCGCGCCGCCGGCGAAAAAGCCGCTGCCGTGGATGTGCTCGATCCCAAGGGCGAGCGCGTGTTCTCGCTGGCCGAAGCGGCCACCGCGCAGAATATTCAGTTCACCATGGACGGCTTTTACGACATTCGGCGCCCCAACGGCCGCAATGAACTGGTAGCGGTGAATGCCGACCGGCGTGAATCCGACCTGACGCCCGCCGCGCCGGAAACCCTGCGCTTGTGGCAAAATACAGCCAGCGGTATCTCGGTGAGCGGGCAGGCAGGCGGCGAGCGAAGCCGCTTGTCGCTGTGGTGGTATGTGATGCTGGCGGTGCTCGGATGCGCGCTCGCCGAATCCTGGCTGGGGAATCGTCATCTTTCCGTGGATAAGGAGGCGCCATGAACCCCCTGGACCTTCTCGCGCGCTATTTAAGCGCCATGGAACGGCGCGTGCACCTGCTCGCCCTTTCGCGCGGCAGTGCGGTTGCGGCTATCGCGGCGCTGGTTCTTACGGTGGCTGCGGTCGAATGGGCCAATGCATTCGCGTTCTCGAATCGCGCAGTATTGATCGCGCGCCTGGCGTTGTTTCTCGGCTTGGCCTGTGCCATCGCCGCGGCGCTGATCGTCCCGCTGGTGCGCCTGAGTCGCCGCCACGCCGCACGCGCCGCCGAGCAAAAGCACCCGGAGTTTGAACAGCGCCTGATCACCTTGAGCGAGCGCGCCGGCGCAGCCGACCCGTTCCTTGAGTTGCTGGCAGCCGACACGCTCGAAGTGGCCGAGCGCGCTCAGCCTGCCACCGTCGCCAAAACCGCTTGGATTGCCAGCTTCGCTTCCGCTGCCGCGGCTTCCGCGCTGCTTCTCATCTGGCTCGGCGTGGCGGGGCCCGGCTTCCTCGGCTATGGCACTGCACTGCTCTGGGCCGGCCCATCCAAGGGCGAAATCAAGCCGTTCTATTCGATCGCGATCGAGCCGGGCAATCGCACCATTCGCAAACGGGCGGACGTTGCCGTTCAAGCGACGTTGCTCGGCTTCACCGCGCCCCGCGTCCGCTTCTTCGCGAAATATTCGGGTGCGCCCCAATGGGAGCAGGCCGAAATGCGCACCGAGCAGGGTGGCTCGGCTTATCAGTTCTCGATCGCCGGAGTGCGGGAATCGCTCGATTACTATGTGGAAGCCGGCGGCGTTCGCTCCGCCGTCTACCATCTCAACGTGGTCGACCTGCCGTCGATCAAAAGCGTTACCGTCACCTACCATTACCCCACCTGGACCGGCATGAAGGATCTTGTGGAAGACCCGGGCGGCGATCTGCGCGCGGTGGAAGGCACCGACGCCAAAGTGGCAGTCCACATGGACCGGCCGCTCTGGAACGGCGCATTACTGCTGGACGATGGCGAGAAAGTGATGTTGCGCGACGGCGGCGCGAACACTCTCATCGCCGACATACCCATCCAAAAGGACGGCATGTATCACATCGCCGCCATCGAAAGCGGCGAGGATGTGCGGCTCAGCGAAGATTACTTCATTGAAGCGCAGAAAGACAATCCGCCGCAGATCACCATCACAAGGCCGGGCCGCGATTTCAAAGCCAGCCCGATCGAGGAAGTCACCGTGGAGGTGAACGCGAGTGACGATTTCGGCCTGCGTGGCGTCGACCTGCATTATTCGGTGAACGGCGGCATGGAAAAGACCGTGAGCATGCTGGATGCCAAGGGCGCCAAAACCGCCCGCGGGTCCACCGTGATTGCGCTCGAGGATTTCAAGGTGGAACCCGGCGACATCGTGAGCCTTTATGCATCCGCGCGTGACGCCCGCCACACGACCAACACCGACATGTTTTTCATCGAAGCGCAGCCTTTTGAGAGGAACTACATGCAGTCGCAGGAGATCGGCGGCGGCATTCCCGGCGAGCAGGGCGACCAGAGCCAACTCTCCGAGCGGCAGAAGGAAATCATCACCGCTACCTGGAACCAAATCAAGGGCAACGGCGCCAAAGCCTCCGACGCGGAAAACGCCGCATTTCTGGCTGCCACGGAATCCAAGCTGCGCGACCAGGCCAATTCGATGGCCGCCCGGATGAAAGCCCGCCAGATGGAAGAATCCGGCGAGTCGTTTAAGAGCTTCGTCGCCGACATGGAGCAAGCCGCCGGCGCCATGACTCCCGCCGCCGGTAAGTTGCGGAGCGCCGAGTGGAAGGATGCGCTGGCGCCGGAACAGAAGGCGCTGCAGTATCTGCTGCGCGCGGAAGCCCTCATCCGCGACATCCAGGTGGCCTTCGGCCAATCCGGCGGCGCTGGCGGTGGAATCAGCGGCGCCACGCGCGACATGCAGGGCATCTTCGACCTGGAACTCGACACCGAAAAGAACCAGTATGAAGGCGTGCGGCAGGCTCAATCGGCCGATGCGCGCCAGCGACAGATGACGGACGCTATGCAGAAGCTGGAGCAGCTTGCCAAACGCCAGCAGGAATTGGCCGAGCAGCAACGCCGCGGCACGCCGACGCCGCAACAGCGTTGGGAGCAGGAAATGCTGCGCCGCGAAGCCGAACAACTCCAGCAGCAGATGCAGCAACTCGCGCAGAACTCGCCGCTGAGCCGCGATGGTCAACAGGGCCAGCAGAGCCAATCGGGACAGGCGGGTTCGTCCACGCAAGCGGGTTCCTCCAGCCAGCAGGCGCAACAGGCGCCCAACAGCCAGGGGCAGACGGCGCAGGGACAAGCCAACCAGCGCCTGCGCAATGCCGACGCGCAACAACTGCGTCAGACCCTCGACCGCCTCCAGCAGGCGCTCCAGGATATGCGCCAGGCGGCATCTTCGCAGCAGGCCGGCACGCCGCAAGGCGAAGCCGACGCCAACCGTGCCGCCGACCGCCTGCGCGAAGCCCAGCAGATGCTCTCCGGATTGCGCGATGCCCAATCCTCCGGCCAGGTCAGTGACATGGCGCGCCAGGCGGACTCGCTGGCTCGCCGGCAACAGGAATTCGAGGGCCAGATGCGGCGCGCATTCGGTCCGCAAGGCGCTGGCTTGGAGCGCAACCAGGCCGAACAAATGGCGCAGCAAAAAGAAAGCGAGCTGGCCGATCTCAAGCGCCTCGAGCAGCAGATGCAAAGCTCGACGCGCGACCTGATGGCCACCGAGCGCGAAGCCGCCAACAAGCTGCGCGCGGCACTCAGCGATATCGAGCTACAGGAAGTGGCACGCGAGATGGAGCGTAGCGCGGGATGGATCCGCCGCGGCCAGGGAGAAGCCGCCGCGCTATCCGAGGCGCCGGCCACGGCTAGCTTGAATCAGCTTCGCGACCAATTGCACCAAGTCGAGCAGGCGCTCGGCAAAGGCGCCCAGGCCGGGCCGAGCCAGGATGATAAAGGCGCCGCGCAGGCGCTCAGCCAGGTCGAACAACTCCGCCGTCAAATGGAGCAACTCGAATCCCAACTCGCCAACCGCGGCCAGCAGAGCGGACAATCGCGAGCGCAAGGCCAGCGAGGCCAGCCCGGAGGCCCGCCGCAAGGCGCACCCGGCGCGGCAGACGGCAGCCAATCGAGTATCGCCAACCGGGCCGCCGATGGCGCGGCTGCCAACCGCGGTCCCAAGGAGCTCTGGCAGCCAGGCGGCGGCTCGGAGGCCTCAATCCGGCCGGAGGATCTCGATCGCAGCTATCGCGGCGCTCTCGAGAGCCTGGGCCGTCTCGAACAGCAGCTCCGCGACGACCCCGCTACCTCGCGCGATGTTCAGGCCCTGGTACACGACCTGCGCGCTTTCGATCCGCGCCATTTCGCCGACGATCCGCTGCTGATTCAACGCATTCAGGACGCGGTCTCCAGCGCCGAGCAGGTGGAGATGGAGCTGCGCCGCATGGTGGATTCGCCCGACGGCGCCGCGAGCGTCCGCAGCCCGAGCAGCGACCGCGTGCCGCAAGGCTATCGGGACGCCGTGGCGGACTACTTCCGCAAACTGAGCAAAGGCAAGTAACGTGGCGCGGCCTGCCCGTGCACCATCCGGGGCAATTTTGCCTGCAGAGTCGCCATTCGTGGCGACTTTTCCTGAAGAAAGGTCGAGACGAGTCTCGACCCTGCACGCAAGACTGCGCGCGCCACGTCGGACGGCGATCAGTCCGGTTGCGGCGCCAGCACGATCTGGGTCAAGCCGAACCACAGGCCGCCGGGGAGCATCCACACCGCCTCGTCTTGTCCATCGCCATCGATATCGGCAAAATACACGGGCGCGGTCTGCCACTGGGTGGCGTCGGCCGGAAACGCCTGGCCGGTGGGATCGGTCGGCAGCGTGTCCAGCAGTTGCTGTTCACCGGCGAAGGACTGGTTCGCGCTGGCCGCGAAAACCACTTCGGCGCCGATGCGTCCCGCCGGAACCTTGCGACCTTGTCCGAAGATGTCCGCCAGAGCGAAGCTGCTCGACGCCGCCGGGCCCGCGGCCCAGCCCTCGGCATCGCTGAAGGGCCCGTTCGGCACCGTGTAGAGCGACACTTGCCCGATGCCCGCGGCAGTTACCGTGGCGCACGATACTCCGTTGGGACCGCGCGCGCAGATGTCATCGATGCCATCGCCGTCTATATCGCCGACCCTCAGCGGATTGGCCGCCCCGCCCCATCCCTCGGCGTCCGCGAACTGCCCGCTTGCGAAAGCCAATGCCAATCCGGCGCCACTCGAAAGGAAAACCCGCATCCCCGTTTTGTCGCGGACCAACAGGCTCTCCCGGCCGCTCCGATCGAACCGGCCGAAGCGGATCTCGTAGCCCGTCGATTGGCGCCAGCCATAGGCGTCCGAATAGGGGAGCACCATACGCGGCGCATGAAACTGGCCGCCGCTCGAGGCATCGTATGTAGAGGGCGCGAACATGATGCCGTCACTCTGTTCCCAAGCCAAACCCGCTTTGCCGGTGCCGTCCAGATCCGCCAGCCAAAACGTCTGTCCGGGCGCGAGACCGAACTGGCTGCTGAATTCAAACCACCGCCGCGCAGGCCGGAACTCGTTGCCAGAGTATTCCATGCACCAGATTCCATCCGCCCGCGATTTGCACGGCGTGGCTGCGAAGCCGCCCGCAATCCTGCCAAATACAATGTCGCCGAAGCCGTCAGTGGTGCCGAACTCGCTCGATTGCCGGCTCAATCCGACGGCTTTCCTTACCCCCAGCAGAGATTCGAGCGGAGCGAAGCTCTCGCTTCCCAATTGGCCCAACATATACTGCAGCATCAGGAACGTCTGTTGGCCGGCCAGCCTATACGGCGACCGGTCGTGGATCAGTATGATGCCGCCATGGTCCGATTGTTGGATCTCTTCGAGATAAAGGTCGCCGCAAGCCTGGTAACCGTATCCCTGCCGGAAGCAATCCCAGTCGCCTTGAATCCAGTTGGCGCCGATGTAACCGGAGCCAATGAAATCGGCGAAAAACGGTCCCGTCTCGGTTCGCGCCAAGCGGTTGCGCTGCGCTGCCGAAGCGATGCGCTGGTCCCACTCGAACCCGGCCGGCCGAAAGAGCATATGCGGCTGCTCCGGCCCGGCTAGCAGGGTCAGAGGGTTTGTGATCTCGTAAATCAGCCCGGCGTCCTGCAGATAGTCTCCCGGCACGTGATCCTCGCCGTGATTGGCCACCGTATGCCCCAGCGCCCGCAATTGGCCGATCAGGCTGGTGGGGATATTGCCGTGATTGGTGTGGCAGTTGGCGGACAAGCCGGACGGCGGGGGCGCGCCTATAAAATGGCAGGCATTGAGGAAGAACGTGCCGACTATCGGAGCGAGCGGCGCCGGTGGCTCAGCCAGCAGTGCGGCGATCTGCAATGTCTGGTTGCCTCCTTCGAACTGGAATTCGTCGGGACCGTCGTCAAACGTCAAAACCAGCGTTCCTTTGGGCAGGTTGGCGCCGGAGATTTGCGCGGTTTGCAGTTGCGCCGCCGCCGGCAAGGCGGACAGGCACAGAAATGCACACAAAGATACTAGCTGCGAATCCATCTTGTTATCCCTAGGGCCGCCCACCCGGTTTCCTTCCCGTCACGCAGCCGGGCCGGCCACGCCAAATGTATTCATCGGCGGGAATCGCGGGAAACGATATACGAAAAGCAACTCGGAGAAACTGCGGGCCTGCGGCGAGGTCCGCATGGGGTTCTTATACTGGACTGATGTTAGCAGCGCGGAAGGTCGGCGGGTAAGGCAACTCTGCGGGCGTACAGAGGTTTTAGTACCAGGACTAAAAAGATCTTTTTAACTGAAAATACATTGGAAAATAGTTGCCTTGCAACAACGCACGAAACGGATCACCCAGCGTCGCGCCGCCGCGCGGACTCACTACAATAAAAAGCATGTCGAAGCTCGTGGTTTCTTTTCTCACACTGGCGGCGTTGGCGCGCGCCGAGGTTCATTCACTCACGCTGCGCCAGGCCATCGAACTCGCGGTCCAACAGAATCCGGACGTGGCGTTGGCGCGCCTCGATGAGCAGAAGGCCCGGGTCGCCATCCACGCCGCTCGCGACCCATTCCTGCCGCGCGTCACAGCCGGCAGCGGCGACGCATACACCTACGGCTTCCCGTCGAGCATCGAAGGCTCGGCGCCCAGCGTCGTGCAGGCAGTTGCGCAGCAATTCCTCTTCAACCGGCCCCAGACTCTGGAGGTGGCCCGCGCGAAGGAAAACGCCCGCGGCGCCGCCATCGCCGTGGTGGGCAAGCGCGACGACGTGGTCTACCGCACCGCCGCGCTCTACCTGGATGCCGAGCGCGCCGCGCGCATCGGAGCGCTGGCACGCACCGCGATCGAACGCCAGCAGGCCGTGCTCGATTCCATTCGCGCTCAGGTCGCCGAGGGCCGCGCCCTGCCTATCGTTCAGAAACAGGCCGAGCTGGCGCTGGCCCGCGACCGTCAGGCTGCCGAGAGCGTGGATGACGACCAAGCCGCCGCCGAAACCGATCTGGCCCTGGCCCTCGGCTTTCCCGCCGAAGACCGCGTGCGCGCGGTGGCCCAGGACCGGCCGGCTCCGCCGCTGCCGGCCTCCGAGCAGCAGGCCGCCGAAGCCGCGCTCGCCTCCAACAGCGAGCTGCGCCGGCTGGAATCGCAGATCGCCGCCAAGCAGCTCGAGCTGCGTGGCACGGCCGCCGCCCGCCTTCCCCGCGCCGATCTGGTGGCGCAGTACTCCTTGATGGCCAAATTCAATAACTACGCGGAGTACTTCAACCACTTCCAGCGCAACAACGGCGAAATCGGCGTGGCGTTTCAGGTGCCGCTTTTCGTTCCGGGCGTGCGATCGGCCACCGCGCAGGGCGAGGCCGATTTGAGCCGGCTCAAAATCGAGTTGGCTAACGCGCGCAACCGCATCGTTTCCGATCTGGCCGATTCAATGCGCTCCGCCAAGCGCGCGCAAACCGCCGCCGACGTGGCGCGGCTCGACCTCGAAGTTGCGCGTGAGCAACTTTCCGTTGGCCTGGCGCAGTTTCAGGAAGGCCGCCAGACCATGCGCCAGGTGGACGAAGCGCGCCTGGCGGAAAACGACAAGTGGATCGCCTTTTACGACGCTCAATACACGCTCGAGAAAGCCCGCTGGAACGTTCTGCGCTGGAACGGCAGCTTGCTCGATTCCGCCGCCAAGCTGCCGTAGCGCCAACGGTCGCGCGGAGAGGTGGGGCAGGCGCTTCCGCTGCTAACCTGTGTGTGCTCTAGCGCCCAAGTGCCCCCCGCCGACATCCCGAACGAACTCGCCCAGGGCGAGCCGCGCGGTTGGGTTGCGAAAGCGCCTGCCCCACGACGCCTCCCCACGGCCCGGGCACACTCCTTGTTCTGCTTGACGCACTGCTTTAGGCTGGTGAAGGATATGGACGACCTGGCTTTCCCCCTGCTGTTGGAGTTGGTAGTGATGGGAGCTTTTATGCTTCTGCTGCCGCACTTCTCGCCGCGAAGGTACTGCTTCGGCATCACGGTTCCCCCGGAATTCCACGCGACGGATGCCGCACGCGCAGCGCTCCGCCGCTATCACTGGCGCGTAGCCGTGTCGATCGCCGTGGCCGCGCTGGCCGTCCTCTACCTGGCGCCTCGGTCGCCCGCTCTGGCGGGTGCTGTCGCCCCCCTCGCGCCTTTGCTGGCTGGCACGGTCGCGTTCTTCCGCGAGCGCGGAAACCTCCACGATGCCATCGAAGCCGCTCCCTCATCCACGCCAGCGCTCTCAGGCGAGCACCACCTTCCTGGGTGGCTGGCCTGGGCGTTGCCGCCATTCGCTTTTCCCCTCGCAGTCGCATTGTACTTGCAAGCGCACTGGGACCAGATCCCCGAGCGCTTCCCCATCCACTGGGGCGCGAGCGGCCAGCCCAACGGTTGGGCGCATCGCACCGCCGGTGGCGTTTACGGCCCGCTGCTGTTCGCCGCCGGCTTGATGCTGCTGATGCTGCTGCTCGGCCTGGCGATGTATTACGGCTCCCGGCACAGCCCGCAGATGCTGTCCGTGCTCAAGATCCTGATCGCCGTCACGTATCTTCTCGGGCTTGTTTTTGCCGGCGTCGGCTTGTTGCCGCTCCGCGTCGTCTCGCCCACGGTTTTCCTGGTCGCGGTGCCGGTTTTCGTGATCGCGCTGCTGGTGTATTCCTTCCAGTGCGCCACCAACCCGGCCATGCCCGCCGAAGCCACGCCCGACGCGTGCTGGACGCTGGGCAGCGTGTATTACAATCCCCGCGATCCGGCCATCTTCGTTCAGAAACGCATCGGTTTCGGCTACACGTTCAACTTCGGCCATCGCCTTTCCTGGGTGATCCTGGGCGGCTTTTTCGCTGGCATCGCCGGCCTGGTTGCGTTTCTGGTCGCTGCGTTGAAATAGCGAGCCTGCACCACACTTTGGAACTGTCAGAAAACAACCGTGCCATTCCGACGTGGCGCACGCACTCGTGCGTGCCGCGTCGGCACTCGTGCCGACGCAGGGCGGCCCGGAAAAAAGACATGTCGAGAAGAGTCTCGACACGGCACGCACGAGTGCGTGCGCCACGTCGGCCGCAAGGATTTGGTATGGTTATTTCGTGACAAGCCCTTTTCTTTCGAGCCTGCCATGCAGCTAACCGGACAATCCATCATCGCGACGCGACGCGCCACCGGCTCGGGCGGCGCTTTTTTCGCATCCAACCCGCGCACGGGCGAGCAACTGGAGCCTGCTTTTCATTCGGCGGATGGCCGCGACCTGGATGAAGCGGTCGCCCTGGGCTCCGCCGCTTTTGCCGGGTATCGCGCGCTCGCGCGTCTCGGCCGCGCCGAATTCCTGCGCGAGATTGCGTCCCAGTTGACGGCGCTGGGCAGTGCGCTCATCGAGCGTATGATGCTGGAGACTGCGCTCGCCGAACCCCGTGTCCGCGGCGAGCTGGACCGCACCGTCAACCAGCTCCGCTTCTTTGCCGGCATTGTCGAAGAGGGTTCCTGGGTGGATGCGCGCATCGATACCGGCGATCGAAACCGCAGGCCGGCGCCCAAGCCCGATCTGCGTTCCATGTTGCGCCCGCTCGGTCCGGTGGCCGTGTTCTGCGCCAGCAATTTTCCGCTGGCGTTCTCCGTGGCGGGCGGCGACACGGCGTCGGCGCTGGCCGCCGGTAACCCGGTGGTGGTGAACGCCCACTTCTCGCACCCCGGTACGGCTGAGATGTGCGGCGCCGCAATCGCCGCGGCTGCCCGCCGGACGCAGATGCCGGATGGCGTGTTTTCGCTGCTCTTCAGCCGCGGTCATCACCTCGGGCAGGCGCTGGTGGGGCATCCTCTCATCAAGGCCGCCGCGTTTACCGGCTCGCGCAAGGGCGGCCTGGCGCTGGCGGAAATCGCCCGGTCGCGGCCGGAGCCCATCCCCTTCTACGCCGAAATGAGCAGCGTGAACCCGCTGTTCGTGCTGCCCCACGCGCTGGCCCAGCGCGGCGACGAGATCGCCGTGGGATTGCACGCGTCCATGACCCTGGGAGTCGGGCAGTTCTGCACCAATCCCGGCGTGGTGCTGCTCGAAGAGGGACGTGATGGCGACCGGCTGGTGGCCGCCGTGAGCGCGAAAATCGGAGCCACCAAGCCGGCGCCGATGCTGAACTCCGGGATTCTGGAGAATTATTGCCGCCTGGTGGAGGAGCGCGTTGGCGACGCGCGCCTGCAACTGGCAGCGCGGGCGGATGGAAGTGGAGCGGCTGCCGCGCTGTTCGAAACCGACGCCCAGACCTTTCTCGACAGCCCGGAGCTGGCCGCCGAGGTGTTCGGGCCAGCATCGCTGATGGTCCGTTACCGTACGCTCGACCAGGCGCTTGAAATCGCCGCCGCCATGGAAGGCAACCTCACCGCGACCATCCACATGGGCGCGGGCGATGAGGAAGCCGCGGCACGCCTGGCCGCCGCGCTCGAAACGCGCGTTGGCCGCGTCCTTTTTGAAGGCTATCCAACCGGAGTCGAAGTCTGCCAGGCGATGGTCCACGGCGGCGCCTGGCCTGCCACCGCCGATGGCCGCAGCACCTCGGTGGGCGGCCGCGCCATCGACCGCTTCGCGCGGCCGGTCTGTTTCCAGGATGCGCCCACATCCCTGCTGCCCGAGGAACTTCGCCCCGGCAACCCCGCCGCCATCTTGCGCATCGTCAATGGCCAGCGTACGCGGGATTAACCGGCGCCGGTAACGCCGGCGATCTTGTCGCCGGTTATTTACCCATGCGGTTCCCGGCAGAGCACCGGCGGCAAGACCGCCGGCGTTACCGGGGTTTGACAGACGACAATAACCGATCGTCCTACCTCCTTGCGCTACGATAAAAGCTGAAACCAGCTATGCTGTCCGGAAGATTGTATCCAGTTCTCGCGGCGCTGTGCCTCTGGGCCGCGAGCAGCGCGCTGGCCAGCGCGCAAGTCGTCAGCGCCTGGCTGACCACCAACGATCAACAATCGCTGATGGCACAGCAGCCGCCGGTGTCGTTTGTGCCCGGCACGTCGAGCAACCTTCCCTCCATCTTCATTTCCGAATCCCAAGCCGAACAGACCATCGAGGGCTTCGGCGCTTCCATGACCGATTCCGCGGCATACCTGCTGAAGGAAGTCGTGCCCAAAGCCGCCCTCGGCGGCGTCATGCAGTCCATCTTCAGCCACACTCAGGGAATCGGCGTCAGCTTCCTGCGCAATCCCATGGGCGCCTCCGATATCGCTCGGTCACTCTACTCCTACGACGACCTTCCATTCGGGACCACCGACCCGACACTCGGCAGCTTTTCCGTCGGCCACGACCAGGCCGACATTCTCCCGTTGCTCGTACAGGCCCGGTCCATCAACCCGGAAATCAAAATGCTCGGCACGCCGTGGAGCCCGCCCGCCTGGATGAAAGGCAACGATTCCATGCTCGGCGGTACGTCGGCCACTTTATCCCAGTTGCTCCCGGCGCAATACACCGCCTTCGCCGACTATTTCGTCAAGTATGTGCAGGCGTATCAGGCCGCCGGCGTGACGGTCGACTACCTCACCATCCAGAATGAACCGCTCAACGTTCCCACCCTTTATCCGGGTTCATACATGGGTCCCCCGGACCAGCTCAACATTTTGAAGAATTACGTCCTGCCCGCGCTGGCCGCCGCCAACATCGACACGAAGATTCTGGTCTACGACCACAACTGGGACACGCCGTCGTACCCGGAGACGGTTCTCGCGGATGCAACGCTGGCCGGCTCGCCGCAAATCGCCGGCGTCGCCTGGCACTGGTACGGCGGCCCTCCCGGCGCCATGACCACTCTGCACAATCTCTATCCGCAGTCCGGCCAGTACGTCACCGAAGCTTCCGGCGGAACTTGGATCTACGACGAAGAGCAGACTGATTTCGAAATGATCATCCACTCCATGCGGAACTGGAGCCGGTCTTTTGTCAAGTGGAGTCTCGCGCTCGATGAGAACCGCGGACCGTTTATTCAAGGCGGCTGCGGCACTTGCAGCGGGTTGATTACGATCAATTCGAGCACCGGCGCGGTCACGAACAACATCGACTATTACACGCTGGGCCATTTCAGCAAGTTCGTCCTGCCCGGAGCTGTGCGCGTGTGGTCGAACAACGCGCCGGGCCTCATCAGCGCGGCGTTTATCAACCCTCCGCGCCACGCGGGCATCGCCAGCCCCGATCGCCCCGAGGCACGTGACCGGTCGCGCGTGCTGGTGGTCTATAACGATTCGGCATCGCCCCAGAACTTCCAGGTGGTCTGGTACGGAACATCGTTCCAGTATTCCCTGCCCTCTTACGCCGGCGCCACCTTTCAATGGGACGGCTTCGAGGATTCCTGCCGGCCGTCGTGCTGGGCTCCATTAATACCCGCAACCGCCCCAATCCAGGCTTCCAGTTACAACCAGGTCAGCCCCGCGGCGCTGTCCAGCGGCCTGGAATCGGGCCTTCAAACCGAACCCTGCTCCGACACCAACGGTGGTTTCGACATGGGATATTCGACTCCCGGCTACTGGGCGGAATACAAGAACGTCGATTTCGGCTCCGGCGTCCATTCCGTCCAGGTGCGGGTGGCGAACGGCAGCGGTGGCCCGGCAGCCATCGAGTTTCATTCCGGCAGCCCCACCGGACCGTTGCTCGCGCAAGCCCCCATCCCCAATACCGGCGGCTGGCAGGCGTGGCAGACCGTCACCGCGACTGTCTCCGGCGCTACAGGCGTGCAGGACCTCTATCTCGTCTATTCGAGCGGCGATGTCGGCGCAGCGGGGAATGTGAACTGGTTCCAGTTCCAGTGAAGAGCGGCGCGACCGGCGACATAAACCGGTGACAGGCTACCTGTTTCCATTTGTTCGCAGGTCGGGGCCTGCACCACTCTACAGCGGGTCTCCCGGTTTCGGTCGTCCCGATTTCGGTCCGGGTTTCCTGCGGCTTCCAACGGAAACTCCGCTATCGGTTTCCGCGCGGTTCCCGCGTCACTGAACTGCGCCATTGGTTGCTGCGGCCGGCTCCTCATTGGGGTAGTATCCCAGTCGCGCCCGGATCTTGTGGCCCCGGGGCGAGCGCATCTTGACCTCAATGGGCCGCCAGGTGCGTTCTTCCGTCGCGGGAGGTTGAAAGGCCAAGAGGTACCCATGCATGAGATCCTCGGTAATGCTCTCAAAAACCTTGCCGATCTCGGCGGGGGAGTGAATCGTGAAGGCCACTCCGCCTGTGGCCTGTGAGAGGTTCGCCAGCTGTTTGAGAAGGTCGGGCGATTCAAGCGCGTCTCCCTGAGCGATGGTGTAAACGGGGACGCCCAGGGTTTTGGCCCGCCTCAGAGCGATTCCGCTGGTGAGCGCGCTCACGTTGTCGGCGCCGTCGGTGAAGACTACAATCACTTTCTTGCCGGCACGCCCAGCCACCTCCCGGCTCACTTGCGTCAGAGCATCATAGAGGGCGGTCTTACCAAACGCCCGAGTTCGCAACACGGCGCGCGCCGCCGCATTCTTATCGGCCGTGAACGGCTGCAGCACGTCGACGGAGTCGCTGAAAGTGTAAATGGCCGCGGAATCGATGGGCCGCAACTCCCCCAGGAGTTTCAGCGCGGTAGCCTTCAACGCGGGCAGTGCGGCCTGCATGCTGGCCGTGGTATCCAGCAGCAGCGCACAGGAAACGGCGGAGACGCGGTTTTCAAATGCCGTGACTGGCATTTCTTTTCCGTTGTCCAAAACGGCGAACTCATCGGGGCTCAGGTTGTCTATGTGGCGTCCGCGACTATCGGTCACGGTGGCGTAGACCTCCACCAGCCGTGCATCGGTCCGGAAAACCGCCGCCGAATCCTTTGTGATGCCGGTCTCGCCGTCCTCAGAGCCGGCGCGGGCACCCGGCACTTCGCCCACGTTGCGCGGAGCGGTTTCGGCAAGCTCGGGCGCGCGAGCCAACGACTTCGCCCGCTCGCGGAACTGCATAAAGCCGCCTACGAAGTACGATCCGGCCGCGGTGCTGTCGAGAACCAGCTCCGTCGCGGGGAAGACGGGCGAGCCATCGGCGGGTCGCACAAACCGGTGTTTCTGCGTCAGCAGCGGGTCTTCGGAAACCACCAGGTAATCGGGGCCAAGCAAGGCCGCATATACCAAGCCACTCAGGGCAGTCAAGACCGCGGCTGGAGGCGTCGTGCCATGCAGTGAGGCGATGCGTGGCGCCGGCTGCAACGCCCTCACCCTGTCGAAGGCCACCCGGGAAGCTCCACTCAGGCGTAGCAAACCGGCCACGGCTCCCTCGATATCGGGGCCTCCGCCTGCCATCTTGCGGAGGACATCCAAGGCGCGAGCAGAGTAGTCCGCCGCGAGAAACGCCTCCGAAGCCTGCCGAAACGACTGCTCGCCCGCGGCAGGGTCCAACGATCCGGCCCGGGTGGCAAGCACGATCAACTCCACCAGCGAGTGCCACATCCCCAGCATCTGGTTCCGCGCGGGAGGCCTTGACTTGGCCGCCGCGCCCGTGAACTCCGCCAACGCCTGGAAGTCGGCCTTGCCTAAGCCCGGTAGTTCCTCGAAATACGGGAACAGGAACTTCCATTCGGCGTAATGGCTCACCAGGAGGGCGGTGGATTCTTCGTCGAGCGGGACCTTGCGCCGCTCCTCGATCCGCGTCACAGGGACAAGCGCCTCCAGCGACTTCAGCCCGGGAAGAACGTCGTCGGGCGCCGGCGAAGCCGTCCAAGCGCGCGGGCCGCCCGGAAAACGGATGTGGCCTGACGGATCGAGTGGCAGGCTCTGAAAAACATCGCTGCGCCAGGCGCCGACTTTTCGCACTTGCCCTCGCCTCACCTCGCCGGAGTCCCGATACCAGGAGTAAAAGCTCGCGGCGCGCTGCGGGTCCGCCGTGAAGAAGCGCTGGTGGGCGGCGTCGACGCGTGACAGTTCGTAATAAAAGGACACCAGATTGCCGTGGTCCTTATCGAGCAGGGCGCGGAAAAAAGCCGGCGGCGCATGAGGGCTCGCTCCCGCGAGCTTCGTCCAGGCGGGCTCAGCCGGCGGACCGCCCGGCAACACCACGACCCCATTGGAAACCGCAAAGGCCTCCGCATAGGGCCACAGCATATCGGCGTACCGTGTGACCGCGGCCCGTAACCCAACGCCGGCCACCACGGCGGCAGCGGCGTCGGCGCCCATTGCGCTGAAGCCCGCATAGGCTTCGGCGAAACGCCAGTCCCGCGTGAATACCTCCGCCAGACCGCCCGGTAAATCCGGTTGTCCTTGCAGCAGCACGCCCCAGGCCGCGCCGCCCAGCAGGCGGGCATTCTCGCTCCGCACGTCGAATCGGAATCCGCGCCCCGCTTCGAGATCCTGTTTCATGGCGATTTCGTCAATCCCCAACGCCGATGGGATGCTCTGCCGGAAACCGTCCGCCTCCTGGTCGCCGGGCTCGACTATGCTCCCGCCTTCGTGGCGGACGATCCGCCAGCCCAGCAGGTGCAAAGCCCGCTCGGTGTGCGGGCGCGCCGCATCGTCGGCCAGGGAAAGAACCACGGTCGAAGTATCGCCGCTGCGGCTGCCAAGTCCGGCGAGCTCCACCACCGAGCTCATGAATGCCTGGAGCCTGGAGTAGTACCCGGGGATTCGCTTTTCGTCATCGGGAGCCGCCTGCCCCGCAATGGTGTTGCAGAGTTCCTCGAAGAAGTTGGAATAGTTGGCAGTCTCCTTCAGACCCGCCAACGCCGAGAGGGCCTTGATACCGCCGGGGATCCAAACTTCGCCGGCCGCCGCAAGTTGGGTATCCGCCACGTCCAGGGCCGCCGCAATCTCTGTGGTCACGTCGGTAACGGGGGCCTTACCGAGATTGTCGATGCGCGTGCGAACGGCCTGCGCGTCCGACGCCTTCGGCGAGAGCTCGAGATACTTCTTCATGTGCTCGGCCGCCGCGGGGTAATCGTGGCGCGCCTCGTAAATCAGCCCCAGGATGAACTCGCCGCGCGGCAGTTCGTGCCTGGTATCGCGGCGAACCTGCTCGGTGGCGCTCTCGAGCGCCTGGTCGAGTTCGTTGAGGTGGAAGTGAATCACGGCCTGGTCGAGGTATGCGTCCGGGAATCGCCGGCCGCCGTCGGCCTTTGTTAAAGCGGCAGCCGTCGTAGCCGCGGCTTTCCAGTCCTTCAGGTCCATCTCGGTGCGCATCAAGCGGAATCGGAGGGAGGGCGCCTTGGGATCGAGCTGAATCGCGTGCTCCAGCGCGTCGCGCGCTTCGGCTGACTTGTGCTGATTGTGATACGCCAATGCCAGCGCGCTCCAGCCAAGTCCGAACTGTGGGGCAGCAGCCACGGCCGCGTTCAAGTGGGTCTCGGCCTCGTCCCACTTTGTGGAGCGCAACGCGCTCATGCCGTCGAGCCACTCTTTTTGCGCGCCTTTCGGCACCGTCTGCGCCCCGGTAATTTCCAGACCCTCGCTGGCCGAAGGACGGGTGAGCGTGATATCGGGCAGTTGTGGGTTCTGGGTCAGCTTGTGATCCGAGAGATCGATAGTGGATGACACCAGCCCGGAGGTGGCCGCCCGGAGAATGCAGCCGGACACGCCAAAACCGGAGCCCTCGGCGAATGCCAGCGCTTCGTAGCCGCTCTGACTCGCCGTGCCCATAGTCGGCGCTTCGTTAACGGTCAGCCCGCTGGCTCCTTGCTGCATGAAAGCCGTGGACGCGTTCATGGAGTTAGCGCCAATTTCGAACGCCGTTCCCTCGTAGTGCCAAAGGTAGTCGCCCTTCTTACTGGTGATCGCAACGACGAGGGTGCGCTTGCCCGGGCAGTAGTACTCGATGCCCACCGGCTTCGGCGGTGGCGATCCGTCCATCATCACCACTCTTCCACGGAACAAAAGGGACGCGGCTTCCGCCGGCTCGGACGAGCAAAGCAAGGCCGCAAACAACCCCAGGACTGTGGCGGAGTAGCGCATCCAGGACCGAGTGTAGCAAGTCGCGAATCTAAACCGGTGACAGGCTACCTGTTTCCGTTTTTCGCGGGTCGCGGACCTGCGCCACTTAGAGCAGGTCTTCGCGCTTCCGGCGTTCGAGAACCTTGACTACGTCTCCCACTTGCTGCGCACGGTCGCGGCGCGCCACCAGTAATGCGTCGGGAGTGTCGATCACGATCAGGTCGTCCACGCCGACCAGCGCCACCGTTTTGCCGCGGGCGTCGACAAAGTTGCGGTGCGCGTCCAGGCAAACCGATTCGCCCTCCATCACGTTGCCGTCGCCATCGCCGGGCAGCAACTCATACACCGCGTTCCAGCTTCCCACGTCGTTCCAGCCGAAATCCGCCGCCGCAATGCCGCGCACGTTGCCGGCTTTTTCCATCACCGCGTAGTCGATGGAAATGCTGTCGCACAAGGGAAATGCTCGCGCCAGCCGGGCCGCGAACTGGCGCGAGCCGAAGCGCGGCAGGGACGCCAGCAGGGTGGCTGTCTTCGGCAGATGCTGCCGCAACTGGTCCAGCAGCACGCCGGCGCGCCAGAAGAACATCCCCGAGTTCCAGTAATAGTTCCCCGCCGCCAGGTAACGTTTGGCTTGCGCCAGCGCCGGCTTCTCGCGGAACCGCTTCACCGGCAGAGGTTCGGCCGTTCCGGCCTGGACGCCACGCGGAAACTCGATATATCCGTAGCCGGTTTCCGGCCAGCGCGGTTGAATCCCCACCACCATCAGGTGTCCCGCGGCCGCGCCCCGGAAGGCGGCCCGCACCACCCTGCGGTACACCGCCGGGTGGGTGACTACGTGATCGGCCGGAAACACACCCATCACGGCATCCGAATCGAGCGAGCGCAGAATCTGCGCCGCCAGGCCGATCGCCGGCGCCGTGTTGCGCTGCGTCGGCTCGGCGAGCACTTGCGCTTTGGGCACCGAAGGAAGCTGCGCCACAATCGCGTCGCGCAGGTGATGGTTGGTCAGGATCCAGATGCGGTCCGGCGGAATCACCGGCGTCAGGCGATCCACCGTGGCCTGGATCAGCGATCGCTCGCCCACCACGTTTAGCACTTGCTTGGCGGAGCGCCTGCGGCTGCGCGGCCAGAAGCGCGTGCCGCGTCCTCCGGCCAGGATCAATCCGTAACAATGGCGGTTCATTCAGTTCAACGGGTACCCGTGAATCAGGTGAAAAGTGCGATTCCAACGCGTCTTGGTGGGAAAGTGCTCCGCCAGATCCACCATGTGGCGCCAGCTCAGTGTGGGGCCGATCAGCGCCGATGTCGACGCATCGTAAGACCAATAAACCAGCAGCGGCTTGCCGATGATGTTGGCCCGCGGCACAAACCCCCAATACCGGCTATCGAGCGAGGAGTCGCGGTTGTCGCCCATCGCGAAATAACAACTGGGCGGAACGATCACCTCGCCATTCTTCACGTGGTTCAACAGCATGTCCTGGGCGGCCGGTTCCACGTGCACGTTAGGTTCGCTGGGGAAATTGTCGCGATAGGATTCGATGTAGTGTGTCTTGTGATAGACGTAAGGCTCCTGCACAGCTTTGCCGTTCAGGATGAGCTGCTTGTCGATCAGCCGTATGCGGTCGCCCGGCAGGCCGATGCAGCGCTTCACAAACGTCTGCTTGATGTCCAGCGGATAACGGAACACGATGATGTCGCCGCGCTTGAGTTCCGTGTAAGGCAGGATGTATTTCGAAACCGGCCCCGAGGGCGCGTAGGAAAGCTTATCCACCAGCAGGTGGTCGCCAATCAGCAGAGTATCTTCCATGCTGCCGGTGGGGATTACGAATGCCTGCACCAGCGAGGTGGTGCCGAATAACAGCAGAATGACGGTGATGGTCCATTCGGCAATGAACCCGCGATCCGCCGGCTCTGGCGGAGCCTCGACTGGCGGAGGCTCCGGGTCCTCCACCGCGGCTGCGTTGACTTCTTCCACAGTCACTCATTGTAACCGCAATCCTGTTATCCTGTTCTGGCAGAGTCCGCCAAGGTCGTGCGACGCGGAAATGGCGAAACTCTCAATTCCTACCGAATTCGCATGAATCTGAGTATAGGGGTACACAACCCGTTCCTCGTTAGAGAGGCTTTGTATCAGGGCACGGCTTCAGCCGTGCCGGAGGATCGGGAGAAAGGTCTGGGCTTCAGCCCCTGCGGACTCACCGAGGTCCCAGTGGCTAAAGCCCCCGGCTGCCTGCGTGTTGCGGCCCGGCTGAAGCCGTGCACTGATACAAAGCCAATCGTCGGGTTTCCACATTCATGTCGCACGCCCGTCGAGCCAACCGGGCATTGCGAAAGGTCCAGATTTTGAGCATCACCGCCGCACCCGTTTCCGTGAATCCGAATTCCGCCGCGCGTGGGCGCATGGTGTTGATGATGGCGGGCGCCACGCTGCTCAGCGCAGCGGCGCAGATCCTCATGAAGCTGGGGATGACCCACTTCAGCTTGAGCCTGCTGGCGATCGTGACCAACCTGCCGCTGATCGCCGGATACGTGCTGTACGGCCTGTTCACGCTGTTGATGGTGCTGGCGCTGCGCGAGGGCGAACTATCACTGATGTATCCGATCATCAGCCTGTCGTATGTCTGGGTGACGGCACTTTCCTACTTCATCTTCCACGACACACTCAATCCGCTGAAGCTGGCGGGCATCGCCGGCATCATGGCGGGCGTGGCCCTGCTCGGCCGCGGAGACCGGCAATGACTTCCACCCCGCTCAGTTCCATGCTGCTGGTGCTGTTCGGCTCCGTGGTGGGGAGCTTCGGCGCGGTGTTTCTGAAGCTCGGCGCGGTGCGGCTGACAGGGATCATGAGCCTGCTGAATTGGCGGCTCGCGCTCGGGGTGGCCCTGTACCTGGCCTCTTCGGTGTTCTACGCCTTCGGGATCCGCCACGGGCAGCTTTCCGTGCTGTTCCCCATGGTCGCCGTCGGGTACATCTGGACCCTGCTCTGGGCACGCCTGTTTTTCCACGAGCGGTTCACGCGCTCGAAGATGCTCGGCCTAGGCTTGGTGCTGGGCGGCGTCGTCCTGGTCGGCCTCGGCAGTTGAGGTAGGACGGACCATCGCCTTGCGTGGTCTGTCATTGTTCTCGCCGAATCACGAAACACTGTCAAGGTCGACAAACCGCCTCGAAGGTCCGGGAATCCCTGCAAATCACCGGCGACAAGATCGCCGGCGTTACGGGGGCTGCGGGTGTACTAAGCTCAAGAGGAGCCTTCTTATGCTTCTTAAGTTTCGACGCGCGCTCTTGCCCGCTTTACTTCTCGTCGCCTGCACCTCGTTGCACGCCGACGTCACCATGCGAATGGTATGGGATTTTAAGATCAACGTGGCGCTGCCCACCCCCATGCCGCAGTTGCCGTTCAACGAGATACTGACGCGCATCAAAGGCGACCACGGCTACGCCGCCATCGGCCCCATCGTCGCCATCACGGATCTTGCCACCGGCAAGGTTACCCTGCTCGACCCCAAGGCCCAGCAATACGCCACGGTCGCCATGGCGGATTACCTGTCCAAGGTCGCCGGCGCCAGCGGACAACATACGCAGGACATTCCCGATCAAGCCAAGCAGATTCTGGCGACGATGAAATTCGACGCCGAGTCGCGCGATACCGGCCGCACCGACCGCATCCATGGCATCGACGCTTACGAGCGCGAGGTGGTGGTGAACATCTCGATTCCGGTTCCGATTCCGGGGCAGGCGAACGGCCTGCACCTCAGCCTGAAAATCCAGATTTGGAAGCCCAAAGCGTCCGAGTTCGAACGCGTGCCGGCGCTGCACGAATTGGCCGCTTACAATGAGCGCAACAAGGGCTTCGGCGACCCCAGCACTGTATTGCGCCAGGTCTTCGGCTCCATGCCTGGCATGGGCGACCATCTCAGCAAGATGGTGGACGAACTCACCAAGGGCGGCAACGTGTCGCTGGGCATGCACATGGGAATCTTTGTCCCGGGCCTGGCGAAGATATTGGAACAGATGGGCGCGAAGGGTCTCCCCGCGTTGCCGCCCGACGACCAGCCGCTGGTGGATGTGAACTTCAATTTGAAGGAGCTCTCCAGTGACAAAGTGCCGGACGAGGTTTTCGCCATCCCCGCCGGATACAAAGAAGTTCCCATGGAAGGCGTGCTGAAAGGCATGACTGCCGCGTTCACCGGCGGCAAGCCGGCGGAAAAGCCGTCCGCGGAGCCGGCGCCGAGCAAGTCGCCCGCTCCGCAGCAGAAGTAGCGTGTCTACCAACCGGTAGGCGCCTCAGACCGCCTTTCAGCCCCGGTGCGGCAAATAGGAGCTGGGTACGAGGCCACAACATGGCCAGCCCGGAGGGCGACAGAGAATAGACCAGTGCGTGAGCACTCGGACCACGCGTCCAATCACTCAGCCCCGGAACGGGGCGACAGAAGAATCGCGCGCTCGCTTGCCTGCCTTGCCGTTCCCTTCCGCCCCGTTCCGGGGCTGCGCGATTCGTTTGCGTTCCCAGTGCTTACGCACCGGGCTACTGTCTGTCGCCCCTGCCGGGGCTCGCTTCACTCTTTGGTGGTACGCTCGAAAGCTCGCTATTTTCCGGGGAGCCAGCGATTCCTCCCACAATCCTTGCATTCCCGCCCGCCTCCGCTGTCGTATACATGAATGGAGGTTGCCGTGAAGCTTCTGATTCTCGCTGGCGCCGTGGCGGGTTTGCTGGCGGCCCAAACGCCCGACGTGAACTCCATCATGTCGCAGGTCGGCATCAACCAGGCCAAGAGCCGCGAAGAGCGGGCGCAGTGGATCTACCAGCAGAAGCAGCTTCTGCGCATGGTCCGCTCGAGCGGCAAGATCGCCCGCGAGGAGCGTCGGGAATACCTGGTGCTGCCGGATCGCCGCGGGGTCAAGAAAGAGCTTACGAAGTTCGATGGAAAATACGCAAAGCACGGCACTTATGTCAGCTATGACAAGCCCGGTTACGAATACAAGGGCCTCGATCTCGATGGCAGCCTGATCGGCCAGATGTCGGAAGACATGACGAACGAAAAAGACTCCGTCGATGGGATCGAATCCGATTTATTTCCATTAACTTACCATCAGCAGCTCAAGTATACGTTTCGCCTGGAAGGCGGCCTCCAGGAGTATCGCGGGCACCAGGTTTGGAAGATCGCTTTCGAACCCAAGCGGCGCGCCAGCATCATCGATGGGGACGAGGAGGGCAACGGCTCGTGGAAGGGTGAAGCGCTGATCGATGCCCAGGAGTTCCAGCCGGTTGCCGTGACCACCAGCTTGGCCTGGAAGATGCCCTCCGCAATTCGCATCCTGCTGGGCACCAACATCAAGGGGCTTGGGTTCAGCCTGAGCTATCAGAAGGTCGCCGATGGCATTTGGTTTCCAGTCAGTTACGGCGGGGAATTTGAAGTGACGGGTTTGTTCTTCTACAGGCGCACCATGAGCATTTCGCTGGTCAACAGCGATTTTAGGCACGCGGACGTGAACAGCCAGATCGCATTTGAGAAGGATTAGCCACCCGACCGCTCCCTATGGTCGCGGCTCCGATGCGTCTCCGCGCGTTTTCGTGCCTTTCGGAGCCGCGGCCATAGGGAGCGGTCGAGTGGCGAGGATGGAAAACAGGACGTGCTGACCGAGGCGGTGGAGACCGGTTGCGATTTCAGGGCGCTGGTGCGGCAGCATCAGTCCACCGTGTTCTCCATCGCGCTCCATTTCCTGCGCGACCGCGCCACCGCGGAGGAAATAGCACAGGAAGTGTTTTTCAGCTTGCACCGGAATTTGCACCAGATCGAAACGCCGGCGCACGCCGCTGCCTGGCTGCGAAAAGTGGCCGTGCAGCGCTCAATCGACGAAGGCCGGCGCCGCAGCCGCCGGCCGCAAGTGGCGCTGGCGGATGTGGCCGAGCCGGCCGCCGGCGTCAAGCCGGGCGACCCGCTGCTGAGCGAATTGCTGCGCAAGCTGGTGGCGACGCTCGCGGAGGCGCCGCGCATGGTGATGATATTGCGCTACCAGGAGGACCTGGAGCCCACGGAGATCGCTGCCGCGCTGGAGATGCCGGTGGCCACGGTGAAGAGTCATTTGCAGCGTTCGCTGGCGTTGTTGCGCGAGAAGCTGGCGCGGCGCGGCGTGGGAGAAAGTGGATGGACTGGTTAGAAGACGAATTGCGGAAAGCACTGGCGCGTGAAGATCCGCCGGAGGGATTTGCCGAGCGTGTGCTGGCTCGCAGTGCGCGCGAACGCTCGGGCGGCGCGCGTCGCTGGCTGGCTGCGGCGGCCATGGTGGTGGTGGCGGCTGGCGCCGCGGGGGCCTGGCGCGAGCACCAGGGGTACCAGGCTAAACAGGAAATGATGCTGGCGCTGCGGCTCGCCTCCGCGCCGATCGATCGCGTTCAATCTGAAATCAGGGGTATATCGCAATGAAAAGACTATTGATACTCGCGTGTTTGGCGGCGCTGCCGATGCTGGCCGCTCCGCAGCAGTTCCAGCTCAATCTCGATTCGGTGGCTGCCAAGTCCTCCGAACATGTGGACGTGTCGCTGAACAAGGCCACGCTGCAATTCGCCGCGAAGTTTCTCGATGCGGACGACGCGGACGATGCCAAGGTCAAGAAGCTGATCGAGGGCATCGAGGGCATTTACGTCCGCCACTATAAGTTCAAGGCCGCAGGCACTTGGACTCAAGCCGACCTGGAGCCGGTTCGCACCCAGTTGCAGGGGCCGGGGTGGTCGAAGATCGTCGGCGCAACCAGTTCCGAAGACGGCGGGAGCACCGAAGTCTGGCTGCACATCGCTGGAGCCAAGAACATCGGCGTCGCGATCCTCGCCGCGGAGGCAAACTCGGTCACCGTGGTGAACATCGCCGGCGACATCGATCTCGAAAGTCTGGCCAAGCTAGGCGGCCACTTCGGCGTGCCCAAAGTGAAGCCGGGCGACAAGCCAAAAAAGGAAGAGTAGGCGGGCAGGTGGTGTGCCAGACGGGTTGGCAGGAGGGACCGCCCCACTTCTGCGGTAGAATGATCCCAGCTCCCGCACGGGTAGCGCGCTGACAAAGTGGGGCAGGTCCCCGACCTGCCAACCCGCCAGTTCCGTAGTTGATGAGAACTCCCCAGCCGCCGGCACACCATCCGGGTGTGAGCTTCCACCGCCGCAGGCTACCGCACTGGCAGCCTGAAGGTGTCCCGATCTTCCTGACCTGGAGGCTATTCGGTTCCCTGCCGCGGGACTCCGTGGCGCCGTTCGCAAGAGCGGTAACCACGGCGGGCCAACGCTTCGTGGTCATGGATCGCCTTATGGACCGCGCCACCACGGGTCCTACTTGGCTCTCGGATCCTCGGATCGCGCAATCCGTCGTAGAGACGGTGGTCGCGCGGGGCAAACAATGGGGCCTGTACGACCTGTTCGCGTGGGTTCTGATGTCGAATCACGTGCACATGCTGGTGCAACCGCGGAAGCCGCTCCGCGAGGTCACTAGAGCGGTCAAGAACACGAGCGCCCGAGCGGCGAACCTGATCCTGGGACGGACAGGCACGGCGTTCTGGCAGGACGAATCGTTCGATCACTGGGTACGCGACCGCGACGAGTTCGACCGCATCGTGCTGTACATCGAGAACAACCCCGTGAGCGCGGGGCTTGTGAAACGTGCCGAGCAATGGCAGTGGTCCAGCGCGTCTGGAAGAGAGAGTGGGGCAGGTCCCCGACCTGCCTTACCGGAGATTTTCGGCTGGTGAGTGGCGCGACTCGTTACTTAAGGCGGGCGTTTGGCAGGTCGGGGACCTGTCCCACTTTGCCCCCTATTTCATCGTGTAGGAGCTCAGCACCTTCACGTAGTTCGCCCGCTCGAAGGCCTTCGGTTGCGGGACGGCGTTGCGGCTCATGCTGCCTTGCATCTGCTTGATGGAATCGTATTCGTGCTCGCCCATCCAAACCAGCAATTCGGTCGAGATGGTGTCCAGGTAGCTGATGCCGCGCTTCAATAGCGCCGAAGTCATCATCGCCACTTTGGCGCCGGCCATCATCGCCTTGATCACGTCGGTGGCGCTGTGTACGCCGCCGGTGAGCGCCATATCCGCTTTGATGCTGCCGTAGAGCACCGCGATCCAGTGCAACCGGAGCAGCAGTTCATGCGAGTTGCTGAGGATCAGGTTCGGCACCACCTCCAGCTCCTCGAGATCGTAATCCGGCTGGTAGAAGCGGTTGAACAGCACCAGCCCGTCGGCGCCCGCCGCGTCCAGCTTGCGGCCCATATTCGCCATCGAGCTGAAATACGGTCCCAGCTTGACGGCGAGCGGGATGCGCACTTCGGCGCGAATCGCCTCGACCAGCTCGATGTACCGCTGCTCCACCTGCTCGCCGGTCGTGTTGGCATCGGTGGGAATGTAGTAGATGTTCAGCTCAAGCGCATCCGCTCCGGCCTGCTGGATCTGTTTGGCGTAGCGCAGCCAGCCGCCCTTGGTGGTGCCGTTCAGGCTGGCGATCACCGGGATTTTCACCGCTTTCTTGCAATTGGCGATGTGCTCCAGATAGCCGTCACCGCTGCGCACCGGGCTCCTCAGCTCGGGGAAGTTGGTTTGCGCTTCCGCCGATATGGACGAGGTTTCCGTGATGATGCGGTCGAGCTCGTCGCTCTCGATTTCAATCTGCTCTTCGAACAGCGAGTGCAGCACCACGGCCGCCGCGCCCGCGTCTTCCATGCGGCGGATGTTGCCCACTTCCTCGCACATCGGCGAGGAAGACGCCACCAGCGGATTCTTCAGTTTCAACCCAAGATAGGTTGTCGATAGGTCGATAGTCTTGCTCAGGTCGATCATTTCTTCACCTCCGCGGTGGCCGGCTCATGCGCCATATAGTCGTACAGCTTCCAATGCTCGTTGACGTCCTGTTGCGCCAGCGTCAGCAGCTTCTTGGCTTCTTCGGGATTGCTCTTCACCAGCATGGTGTAGCGCGTTTCGTTGTAGATGAAATCCTTGAGTGCTGCGCTGGGCGCCCTGGAATCCAATTGGAACGGATTCTTGCCCTGCGCCACCAGGTCCGGGTTGTAGCGGAACAACGGCCAGTAGCCCGTGCTGACCGCCAGCTTCTGCTGGTCCATGCCGTGCGCCAGGTCATAGCCGTGGGCAATGCAATGGCTGTAAGCGATGATGAGGGACGGCCCGTGGAACGCTTCCGCCTCCAGGAACGACTTGACGGTGTGCATGTCGCCGGCGCCCATGGCTACCCGCGCCACGTAGACGCTGCCGTAGCTCACCGCCATCATGGCGAGATCCTTCTTGCCGACCGGCTTGCCGCCCGCGGCGAACTTGGCTACCGCTCCGCGCGGCGTCGATTTCGAGGCCTGTCCGCCCGTGTTCGAATAGACTTCCGTATCGAGCACCAGCACGTTCACGTTGCGGCCGCTGGCCAGCACGTGATCCAGACCGCCGTAACCGATGTCGTAGGCCCAGCCATCGCCGCCCAGGATCCACACGCTCTTCTTCACCAGCGAGTCGGCTACCGCTAGCAGGTCGAGCGCTTCGCGGCTCTTGTCGCCAGCCAGCTTCTCGCGTAGAATTTTGACCCGGTCGCGTTGCGCGAAGATGCCTGGCTCGGTGGTTTGATCGGCCTTTAGAATCGCCCCGACCAGCTCATCGCCCAGCGCGCCGCCGAGGCGCGTCACCAGCTCGCGAGCGTATTGGTTCTGCGCATCGACGGCCAGCCGCATGCCCAGCCCGAATTCGGCATTATCTTCGAACAGCGAATTCGACCACGTAGGACCGCGGCCCTCCGCGTTGGTGCAGTACGGCGTGGTGGGCAGGTTTCCGCCGTAAATCGACGAACAGCCGGTGGCGTTGCCGATGTACATGCGGTCGCCGAACAGTTGCGTCATCAGCTTGACGTACGGCGTTTCGCCGCAGCCGGAGCAGGCGCCGGAGAACTCGAACAGCGGGCGCAGAAGCTGCACGTCCTTCACCTGGCTCGCGGAAAGCGCGGCGCGATCGGTCTCCGGAATGCCCAGGAAGAAGTCCCAATTGGCAGCCTCGGCTTCGCGGATGGGCGGTTGCGCCACCATGTTGATGGCGCGGCGCTTTACCTCGCTCTTGTTCTTTACCGGGCAGACCTCCACGCACAGCGTGCAGCCGGTGCAATCCTCCGGCGCCACCTGCAGCGTGTACTTGCGGTCCTTCATATCCTTCCAACGCGCCGGAACCGCTTTAAACGTAGCCGGCGCGCCGGCCAGTTGCTTCTCGTCGTATACCTTGGCGCGGATCACCCCATGCGGACAGACCAGCACGCACTTGCCGCACTGGATGCACAGCTCCTGGTCCCACTCCGGGATCTCCAGCGCGATGTTGCGCTTTTCCCATTGCGCGGTCGCGCTGGGGAACGTGCCGTCGATGGGCATGGCGCTCACTGGAAGATCGTCGCCGTTGCCGGCCAGCATCGGCGCCAGCACCTTCTGCACGAACTCGGGCGCGGCGGCGGGAACCGCCGGCCGGATGTCGAATTGAGCGCTGACCGCGGCCGGAACCTTCACCTGGTGCAGATGCGCCAAGGCCTCGTCCACCGCCGCGAAGTTCTTCTTCACCACGCTTTCGCCGCGCTTGCCGTAAGTCTTCTCGATGGTGTGCTTGATGGCGGCAATGGCTTCGTCGGGCGGCAGCACGCCGCTAATCGCGAAGAAGCAGGTCTGCATGATGGTGTTGATGCGCCCACCCATGCCGGTATCGTTGGCCACCTGATACCCGTCGATCACGTAAAACTTGAGCTTTTTGTCGATGATCTGCCGCTGCACGGTGCGCGGAAGATGGTCCCAGACTTCGTCCGGTCCGTAGATGCTGTTGAGCAGGAAGGTGGCGCCCTGCTGGGCCGCCTTCAGCATGTCGATCCGCTCCAGGAACGAGAACTGGTGGCAGGCGATGAAGCTGGCCTTGGCGATCAGGTAGCTGGAGCGCAGCGGTGTAGGCCCGAAGCGCAGGTGGGAAACCGTAATGGCGCCGGACTTTTTCGAATCGTAAACGAAGTAGCCTTGCGCGTAGTTATCGGTTTCCTCGCCGATGATCTTGATCGAATTCTTGTTGGCGCCGACGGTTCCATCCGCGCCCAGCCCGAAGAACAGCGCGCGAATCGTGCTCGGGAGCTCGGTCGAAAACTCTGGGTCGTAGTCCAGGCTGGTGTGGGTGACGTCGTCCACGATGCCGATGGTGAAATGGTTCTTCGCTTTCGGTTTCGCCAGTTCGTCGAAAACGCCCTTCGCCATCGCCGGCGTAAACTCCTTGGATGCCAGGCCGAAGCGTCCGCCGATCACTTTTTTCTTTACATCCATTTCAACCAGCGCGGTGAGCACTTCGGTGTACAACGGTTCGCCCGTGGCGCCGGGTTCCTTGGTGCGGTCGAGCACCGCGATCGACTGGACGGAAGCCGGCAGCGCTTCGACGAACTTCTCGATCGCGAAGGGCCGGAACAGCCGCACTTTCAACAGGCCGACTTTTTCGCCCTTGGCGGTCAGCGCTTCCACGCATTCCTGCGCCACTTCGGCGCCCGAGCCCATCATCACCAGCACGCGCTCCGCATCCGGCGCGCCCACGTAGTCGAACAAGTGATACTGCCTGCCCACTACGCGCGCGAACTTGTCCATGGCGTTCTGCACGATGGTCGGCGTGGCAAGATAGAACGGGTTGCCGGCCTCCCGCGCCTGGAAGTAGACGTCCGGGTTCTGCGCCGTGCCGCGGATCACCGGCCGGTCGGGCGAAAGCGCCCGCGCGCGGTGCGCATGCACCAGCTCGTCGTCGATCATGGCGCGCAGATCTTCGTCGGTCAACTGTTCGATCTTGGCGACCTCGTGCGAGGTGCGGAAGCCGTCGAAAAAGTGCAGGAACGGCACGCGCGCTTCGAGCGTGGCTGCATGCGCGATCAACGCCATGTCCATCACTTCCTGGACCGAGTTGGAGCTCAGCAGGGCAAACCCGGCCGAGCGAGCCGCCATCACGTCGCTGTGGTCGCCGAAAATCGAAAGCGCTTGCGCCGCCAGCGCCCGCGCCGCGATGTGAAACACGGTCGAGGTCAGCTCACCCGCAATCTTGTACATATTCGGGATCATCAGCAGCAAGCCTTGCGAGGCGGTGAAGGTTGTGGCTAATGACCCAGCCTGCAAAGCGCCATGCAGTGCCCCGGCGGCGCCGCCTTCGCTCTGCATTTCGATCACCGTGGGCACCGTTCCCCAGATATTCGGCCGGTTTTCGCTCGACCACTGGTCCGCCCATTCGCCCATGTTCGACGAGGGAGTGATCGGGTATATAGCTATGACTTCGCTGACTTTATGAGCAACATATGCGGCGGCTTCGTTACCGTCGACGAGTACTTTTGGCCGGTTGGCGGTTGTACTGGACAACTTTCCCTCCTGCGGGGTCTATCAGAATTGGAATTGGGTTCCTTAAGCCATATTATAAGACCTGTTTGTCGTAAAAATCCACAATTTATTTCGGAGTTCACAAGGGTGACATCCAGTGGGCGCCGCGTTCCTTCGTAACGCCGGCGGTCTTGCCGCCGGTTCCTTGTGAATCTCGGCGGGCATGCCGGCCCTGCGTCGACACGAGTGTCGACGCGGCACGCATGAGTGCGTGCGCCACGTCAGATCACGCGCAGATCGCCTTTGCCCCACACCGTCTGGCGGCCGACACCGGTCCAGCGCGCGGCTCGCAGCCAGGGCAGGAACTCGCCCAGTTCGCCCGCGTATTCCACCACGCCAGTAAAGCCTCCCAGTGGGTGCGATTGGCCGGTGCGGCTCGACCGGCGGCGGGCGCTTGTCCATTGGACATCGTTCGCGATCAGTTCCACCGCGCGCGCGCGCGCGCCGAGACCGCGGAAGTCGATCTTGAGCGGCCCTGCGCCATAAAGCGCCCGCAGCGTCGAGATGCGATCCCGCAGACGGGCGAAAAGCACGCCAAACTCCGGAGCCACCTCCAGCCCGGTGCCCAGTCCGCCGCCGCCCTTCAATTCGGTGGGCGTCAGGAAACGCAAACGCACCTGGCGCAGCGTCAGGTCGGCTGGCTCGGAATCGAGGCTGACCACCGAAGGCGGACCAGGCCTCGCCGCCAGTTCCCATGCGGATTCATTCTCGGCGATCTGCTCGACGCCGGTTAGCGCCGCGCGTCCCCTGCCGGGACCTAGCCCCGTTTTGCCGAGTTGCTCGAAGGTCGCCCGGATTACCCCCATCAGTTCCGGCCGGCAATCGAACACGTGCATGTCGATGTGGAAGGCTTCGCCGGGCGCGATCTCCCGGCCGTCCAGAGCGGCCGTGCGAAACACGAACGGGCGCGGCCAGTCTCGCAACCCGCTCGGGAGGCCGGGGGCGTGCCCTGGTTCGAACAGCCTCGCATACACGTCGCACGAGGCCGTCTGCCGCAGCAGCAGGCCAAACGCGCCGCGTACCACGTTGCCGCTGACACCCTCCGGGAAATGCAGCCGGCCGAGCGCCTGGAAATGCCATCGAAACCGGTAGAACTCGAATGTATTCACGCGATTGAAACCGCTGGCAGACGTCCGCCTGTTGTATAATAGTAGGGCATTTGGCTCTTGATTTCCGCTCTGAGGCACAAGAAGGGGTTGCGTGAGTCCATCCGCATGCCCCTTTTTTGTTGTTGGGGAGGCCGTCGGCAGCCAGATGGAATTTGAGTTGAGTCAAAGAAGGAATAGGCACGATGAAAGAAAAAGGCACAGTGAAGTGGTTCAACGCAGCCAAGGGCTACGGCTTTATCCAGAGGGAGAACGGAGAGGACGTGTTCGTACACTTCTCCGCCATCCAGTCGCAAGGGTACCGCACACTGGATGAGGGCGCGAAAGTGGAGTTTGAGGTGACCAAGGGCCCCAAGGGGCTGCAGGCGACCAACGTCGCTTTGACCTAACGGAAGCGGTGCGGACCGGCCGCCCCGCCGCGGCCGGTTCCCGAATCCGATTCTAAACCTGGAGGTTTATGAGCAAGGAAGACTGCATCGAGGTCACCGGCACGGTATTAGAGAAATTTCCCAGCGGGCTGTTCAGCGTCCAACTCGAACATCAACGCGTGGTATTGGCGCACCTGGCCGGCAGATTACGGCGGAATCGGATCCGCGTCCTGGCCGGCGATAAGGTCACTCTGGAGTTGTCCCCTTACGATTTGACTAAGGGACGGATTACATTCCGCCACCGCTAAATTCTCAGCGACATCCCCCCAACGTTCCTCCGAAAAGTCACTTTGCGTGCGATACGGTACATACGGCGCACGATGAGGCATGGTAAAAGTCGAATGGGTATCCCTTCGATCACTGCTTTATGTTGATTCTCTCGTGAGTTGGGAAGGGGCCGGTAACTCACTCGATCAGCAGCTCAAGGGACCAGTATGAAAGATCCAAACGAGTCCGGAGATCGCCGGCGGGGCCGCGTAGCTAAATCCGCCGCAGCTACAATCAAGCCGGAGGGTGCCGTGGACAAGCCAAAGAGCGGACAAGCGCGTTCCCGCAAGCAGGCCGCCGAAGCGTCTGAAGACCTCGCCGCCGTGCTATCCCGCAAGATCGTCGGCCAGCCCGACGTCACGCGGCTGATCGTTCCCTACGTGCAGATGTTTCAGGCCGGCCTGGCTCCGGAAGGCCGCCCGGTGGGCGTTTTCCTTTTGCTCGGGCCCACTGGCACCGGCAAGACCAAAACCGTCGAAGCGCTGGCCGACACGCTGCATGGCTCGGAAAAGAACATGCTCAAGGTGGACTGCGGCGAGTTCCAGCTCGAGCATGAAGTCGCCAAGCTGATCGGCGCGCCTCCCGGCTACCTTGGCCATCGCGAGACCCAGCCCATGCTCAATCAGCAGCGCCTCAACGCGAGCACCAGCGAGCAGTGCGAGCTTTCGCTCGTCCTGTTCGACGAAATCGAAAAGGCCGCTCCGTCGCTCACGCGCCTGCTGTTGGGCGTGCTCGATAAGGGCATTCTCCGGCTGGGCGACAACACGTCGGTCAATTTCGAAAAGAGCCTGGTATTCCTGACCAGCAACCTGGGCTCGCGCGAAATGCTGCACGAGATCCACCCGGATTTCGGCTTCCAGTCGGCTGGCGCCGGCCCGCGGCCCGATCTCACCGGCAAGCTGCGCAGCATCGGCATGGTGGCCGTTCGCAAGCGCTTTTCGCCCGAATTCATCAACCGGGTGGATTGCATCATCACCTATCAACCGCTCACCGTGGCGGCGCTTTCGACCATCCTCGATCAGCAAATCGCGGACCTGCAGAATCACGTCAACACGCGTCTCGGGGAGCGTTCGTTCACGCTCGAGGTCCCGCTCGAAACGCGCCAGTTCCTGCTCGAGCGAGGCACCAGCGCGGAGTACGGCGCGCGCGAACTGAAACGCACCATCCATCGTTATCTGACGCAGCCGCTGGCCACCCTGGTCGCCACCAATCAAGTTCCGCCCGGGGCGCGCGTGCTGGCGGGGGTTGCCGAAGGCCGCGAGGCGCTTAACATCGGCGCTCTGCGCGACGCCGGCATCGCGGTTCCGTCGGCGCAGCCCACCGTACTCCTGGTAGACGATAATCGCGACCTGCTGCGCTTCCTAGAGCGGTTGATGGCCGACGCCGGCTGGAACCTGATCACCGCCGAAAGCGCCGCGGAAGCCAAGCGCGCCTTCGAACAGCACAAACCGGACGCCGTGTTGCTCGATTACATGCTCCCGGATGGCAACGGCGTGGAACTGGGCGTCGAGTTCCTGCGTGCGGTCCCCCACATGCTTGCCATCGTCATGACCGGCACGATTCTGCCGCAGGAAGAAGAGGCGCTGTGCGAGGAACACAATTTCCCCGTCCTGCGCAAGCCGTTCCTGGCGTCCGATTTGATGAACCTGATCCGCAGCCGCCTAGCCTCCGCCGGCGGCGCATCCCACAGCGCGTAAGTCCCGTGGCGCGGGCCGTCTGGCCTGCTGTGTCGAGATTCATCTCGACATTTCTTCGCCACGAGATGACACCCAAGCCGGAGGCAGCTCCGCCCCATATGCCCACAGGCCTACCTCGCCAGCTCACCGGTGATAGGCCTTCCTATCACCATTTCATGGATGGTGAACCACCGCTTGCGGGGCCATTCTCGCTCTTCGGCGGTGACTCGCCGAATCGGCAGAATTTCCCATTGCCCGTCCCACTGAATATGCGACGGACATGCAATCGCGGCGGGGAGAGAAGATCGCGCAGCGTGCGGCGCTGCTCTTATCGATGGCCGCACAAATAGTCAGCGCGAGCACCTTGCCGGGCCGACCCGCGCAGCTCCACGACGATTGGAAGCCAGCCGCCGAAGTCTCGGCCGTCGGTGACCAGCCAGCGCGGGCTTTCGCTCCAGCCGCACCCGTGGAGACGCTCGGCTCCACCCTCCTCGACAGCGCGGCCGAACCCCGGGCGCCGATCGAGGTGTGGCCCGGCGCGAGGCCTTGGGGACTCCATTTGCCTCCCGATCAGCCAAGCGACCCCTTGCGCACCGTCGAGCCGCCGACCTGGATGTTGCTGGGCGCAGCGACGGCGCTGCTGGCCACAACCAACACCCGTCATCACCGCCGCCGCACCTGCACGGGATGGCGCCATCCGGCCGAACCGGCTGCCACAAAAAGAAAGCCGCGCCCCACCCCTTGGCAGGGTGAGAGCGCGGCTGTCGAGTTCACTTCCGACTCCTAGCGCCGCTATCTGCCGCTCCCATTGGTCGCGGCTCGGAAAGCGGCTAGTCGCTTAGTAGTCCATCTCGGGCCCGTGGCCGCCAGGACCCATCGGCGCCGGTTTCTTCTCCGGGATTTCAGCCACCATGGCTTCGGTGGTGAGCATCAGCGAGGCGATGGAAGCGGCGTTCTGCAGCGCCGTCCGCGTCACCTTGGTCGGATCGATCACGCCAGCCAACACGAGATCTTCATAGGTGTCGGTGGAGGCGTTGAAGCCAAAGTTGGGATTCGAGTTTTCGCGGACCTTCTCGACCACGATCGCGCCTTCGGTACCGGAATTGATCACGATCTGGCGCAGCGGCTCTTCGCAGGCCCGCTTGATGATGTCGATGCCGATCTGCTCGTCGCCCACGCCCTTCAGCGCAGCCAGCGTTTTGTAAGCGCGCAACAGAGCCACGCCGCCGCCGGGAACGATGCCTTCTTCCACCGCGGCGCGCGTCGCATGCAGCGCGTCTTCCACTCTGGCCTTCTTTTCCTTCATTTCGGTTTCGGTCGCGGCGCCAACCTTGATCACCGCCACGCCGCCGGCCAGCTTGGCCAGCCGTTCCTGCAGCTTCTCGCGATCGTAATCGGAAGTAGTCTCGTCGATCTGCGCTTTGAGCTGTTTGATGCGGCCCTTGATGTCCTTATCCTCGCCCAATCCGTCGACGATGGTGGTGTTGTCCTTGTCCACGGTCACGCGCTTGGCGCGGCCCAGGTCTTTCAGTTGCACGCTTTCCAGCTTGACGCCGATATCTTCCGTGATGGCTTTGCCGCCGGTCAGGGTGGCAATATCTTCCAACATGGCCTTGCGGCGATCGCCGAAGCCCGGCGCCTTCACGGCGCAAGCGTTCAGCGTTCCGCGCAGCTTGTTGACCACCAGGGTGGCCAGCGCTTCGCCTTCCACTTCCTCGGCGATGATCAGCAGCGGCTTGCCGGAGCGCGCGATCTGTTCGAGCAGCGGCAGCAGGTCTTTCATGTTGCTGATTTTCTTCTCGTGGATCAGGATGTAGGGATCCTCGAGCACGGTTTCCATGCGGTCCGCGTCGGTGACGAAGTACGGGGAGAGATAGCCACGGTCGAACTGCATGCCCTCGACCGTCTCCAGTTCCGTGTTCATGGTCTTGGATTCTTCCACCGTGATCACGCCGTCCTTGCCGACCTTCTTCATCGCATCGGCGATGATGTTGCCGATGGTGGCATCGCTGTTCGCGGATATCGTGCCCACCTGCGCGATCATGTCGCCGGTAACCGGTTTGGAGAGTTTCTTGACTTCCTCGATAGCCGCGGCCACGGCCTTTTCGATGCCGCGCTTGATGGCCATCGGGTTGGCGCCGGCAGCCACTGCCTTCACGCCATCGCGGAAGATCGCCTGCGCCAGAATGGTGGCCGTCGTCGTGCCGTCGCCGGCTACGTCGCTGGTCTTGGAGGCGACTTCGCGCACCAACTGCGCGCCCATGTTCTCGAGCGGGTCCTTCAGCTCGATTTCCTTAGCTACCGTGACGCCGTCCTTGGTGATGTTCGGCCCGCCGAACTTCTTCTCCAGGACTACGTTGCGGCCCTTGGGGCCGAGCGTAACCTTCACCGCGTCGGCAAGCTGGTTGACGCCGCGCAGGATTGCCTGTCGTGAGTTCTCCGCATATACAATCTGTTTCGCCATCTTGTTTTGACTCCTTAGCTAACTTTCTGCGCCACTTTAGGCGCGTCTTCGAGTACGGCCAGAACCTCATCCTCACGCAGGATAAGAAAATCGTCGCCGACCGTCTTGGGGGCGTCCGTGCCGGAGTACTTGCCGAACAGGACGCGGTCGCCAACCTGCACTTCGAGCGGACGCAGTTTGCCTTCTTCCCACTTGCCTTTTCCAACTGCTATTACTTCGCCCTCCTGGGGCTTCTCTTTGGCACTGTCGGGAATGTACAGGCCGCCGACTTTCTGTTCCTTCTCTTCAATCCTTTTGACCACGATGCGGTCATAAAGCGGACGAATCTTCATCAAATTAAACCTCCTGTGAATGTTGATTACCAGGTATACCGGTGGAACCCGCTTGCGGTAAATCCCGCGGAGCTCCGTCATCTATTTTTAGCACACTCCAGGCGAGAGTGACAAGATTCTCTTGTAAACTGCTCTAACTTAGTTATTTATAGCACTTGACAGGAAGTCGCTAAGATTTCCTTAGCGATTCGAAGATGCCCAACTCCCGGTTCTTCCGCACCTCGTCCCACCGGAAGCAACGCCCGTTCATCGCCACGTAAACGCCCGGCTCGAGCGTTTGCGCGAAAGCCAGCGCCGTCCCCAGATTGAACAGGCCATCCGAGCTGCCGAACGTGTAGGGAACCATGGCGCCCGTGAGCACGATGGTCTTGTACCCGAATCTGGGCCCCAGCACCGCCGCGGTGCGCTCCATGGTATCGGTGCCGTGCGTGATCACGATGCGATCTTCGGCGGCCTCCTGGCAGCGTCCGGCGATCGCCTCCCGGTCGCGATCGCTCATTTCGAGACTGTCGACCATCATCAGGGTCTCGACCGCTAGATCCAGATGGCACCGCCCCAGGCGCAACATGTCGAGAAGGTGCGTTCGCTGAAAGAACAGCTCGCCCGAGAGCTCGTTGTACTCTTTATCGAAAGTGCCGCCGGTGGCGATCACGCGGATGCGGCGGTTATCGGACATGCGCGAACTCCCGCGCGGCGACGTTGCGATTCGAATGGATGGAGCGGGGTACGGGATTCGAACCCGTGTAAATCAGCTTGGAAGGCTGACGCCCAACCACTAGGCCAACCCCGCAATCCCGGCGCGTCGAGCAGCGGCAACAACCAATCTACCACCAAAGCCGCCCGCTCGTGGCGCGGCTTGCCCGTGCACCATCCGGGCCTGTCAAGGCGGCAGAGCCGAGAGTCGTCTCGGCTTTTCTTCTGTTTTCTTATTGCTGCCGCAACAAAAAAAGGGTCGAGAAGACTCTCGACCCAGCAGGCTTGACAGCCCCGGATGGTGCACGGGCAGCACGCGCCACGGACGCAAATTACGCCAAATCGAACTTCTCCTGGTGAAGCAGGGGATCGCTCTTCACCATAACGGTGCGGCCGAGCACTTCCTCCAGCTCTTGCAGGTAAGTATTTTGGTTGCTCTTGAGGAGTTTGGCAACCTCCGGCGAAACGCGCAGCATGACGTCGTTGCCTTCGATGGCGGCGGCGATCTTCTGGGCTTCGCCGAGGATCTCGCCCACTACCGTCTGCGGGCTCTTCACATAGCCGGCTCCCTCGCAGTAGGGGCACGGCGTGCAGAGGGTTCGCTCCAGGCTCTGCTTGACCCTCTTGCGGGTGATGGCCACCAGGCCGAAATCGTTGAACTGAAGGATTTTGTATGGCGCCCGATCGGCGCGCATGGCGTCTTCGAGCGTCTGCATCACCTTCTGCCGGTTCTTTCGCTCGTCCATGTCGATGAAATCGATCACGATGATGCCGCCCAGATCGCGCAGGCGAATCTGCCGCACGATTTCGCGAATGGCGTCGGTGTTGGTCTTGACGATGGTGTCTTCCAGCCGATTAGACTTGCCGACGAACTTGCCGGTGTTCACGTCTATCGCCACCAGCGCCTCGGTCTGATTGATGACGATATGGCCGCCGCTCTTGAGCCAGACCTTGGGGCGGAGGGCTTTTTCGAGCTCCGAGGTGATGCCGAACTCGTCGAAGATGGGGTTCGAGCGGGAATACAGCTTGACGCGGGTGATGAGGGCGGGTTGGAAGCGCTCGACGAAACGCAGCACGCTCTCGTAAGCTTCTTCGTTGTCCACCCAGATGTTCTTGAAGTCGGTGGTGAGCTGATCGCGCAGCACCCGTTCCACCACGTTGAGGTCATGGTGGATGAGCAGCGGCGCCGGCTTGCGCTCGGCCTTCTGCCGCATGTCGAGCCACATGTTGTAGAGGAAATGCATATCGGCGCGCAGCTCTTCTTCGCTGCGGCCGTCGCCGGCGGTACGGACGATGAATCCGCCGGGGATGCCGGTTCGATTGGCCTGGAGCACGCGCTTCAGCCGCGAGCGTTCCTCGTCGCTCGGAATCTTGCGCGAGACGCCGATGTGATCGACGGTCGGCATGTAAACCAGGAAGCGGCCGGGGAGCGCGATGTGCGAGGTGATGCGGGCGCCCTTCTGACCCAGCGGCTCCTTGGCGATCTGGACGATGATTTCCTGGCCGCCACGGAGCAGGTCGCTGATGGAAGCGGTAGCGCCTTTCTCGGGGCGACCCTCACTGGTTCTGGGCGCAGCCACGGTACGCTGCTCGGGGCGCGCTTCCTGCGGGCGCGCCGCGTCACCAGGCGCCGGATTGCGGTCGCGGCCGCCGCGGCGGCGCGTGCGGCGGGAAACGCGATGCTGATAACGGGGGCCCTGCTCGCGCAAGGTCGCGGAGAGATTGGTGGGCGTGGGTGCGGGATCGGGGCCTCCCTCCGAGACCTGGTCTTCCACCGCGGCTTGAACTTCCGCGGCAGCTTCGCCTTCCGCAACGTCCTCGCCTTCGGCGCCCTCTTCGCCCTCGGCAATCTCCTCGTCTTCGGAAGCCGCTTCCAACTCCGCGCCGGCCTCCGTCGAGTCGGGAACCGGGGCCGATTGCGGCGCCTCGGTGAGCTCGCCGGCTACCTCTTCCACCTCGGGCGGCGCCTGGGCGAATTCTTCGGCGCTTTCGGTATCCAGGGGAGCTTCCGCGATGGTTTCCACTTCGGCTGGCGCCGCGGGGCGAAGCACCTCGAGCGGAACAGGTGGCGCTTCCCAAGCGGCCGCCGGCGTTTCGGGTTCGGCTTCGGATTCGAGCTCGGCTTCGACTTCGCCAGTCTCGGCCTGCTCTTCGGTAATCGCTGACCCTTCGAAACCAGTCGGCTCCGGCTCTTCGTCCCGTGTGTGCGCCGGGCCAGTGTACTTGGCCAGCGATTCGCCGGGCAGCACCAGCAGATCTTCGCTGGGAGCCGCGAACGGCGCGGCCGGCTCCGGCAAGCGCGGCTCGGCCGGTGGGGCCGGCTCGGCGGCGTGATGGCCGGGAGAGTAGAACTTGGAATCGGGCAGCCCGCGTCCGCCCCGCTGGCCGCGGCGGCGGCGGGAACGGCGTCCCCCGCGGCGGTCACGATCGCGGTCGTCGCGGCGCTCTACCGGCGTGGGCACGGCGGCCTCAGCCAGCACCGGCGGCTCGGCCGGCGTGGCGGCGACAGTCTCTATCACAGCGGCAGGCGCTGGGACATCCGCCACAGGCGCCGCTTCCGCCGCCACGGGCGGCGTGGCTATGACCGCGGCCGGCGGCACGCGGTCCATTTTGAGGACCTTATCCTCCACGCTGGTGACGATCTTGTCGTACTCTTCGTTATCTTCGAAGAAATCGGATACATACAGAAATGCATCCCGATCCAGGCCGATGTCGACAAACGCCGACTGCATGCCCGGCAAGACTCGCGTCACGCGGCCTTTGTGAATACTGCCGGCCAGCGAATATTCGTTCTCTCGCTGGTGGTAGACTTCGCAAACCTGATCGTCCTCCAGAATCGCCACACGCGTTTCGTGGCGGTTGGAAGAGATCACTAATTCCTTGGACATCCGTTGCCTCCCCGGGAACTTGGGGAGAGTCTCGGAGGGAACTCCGGCACCCTGCGTGCACGCCTGTCCACCTGTACGTACAGGCCGGCAAGCGATCCATCGAAGAAAGCTCACGCTGGCCGCGCGGTGGAGCTTCCACTCAAAACACCGAACGGCCGGGAACCGCTCCTCTCACCTAAGGGAGCGCTCAAAAGCGCCACCACCCCGAGGGTCTCTTCTTAGGCTCCCGATAACCTTTCTATTGCGGACTCGCCCTTCGCGGGCGGCCCGGCTAATTAACGAATCTTCTGAGGCGGACGTTATTCACCAGCCCCAAAGCCAAAAAGCTCGACCAGATACTGGAACCACCGGCGCTGAAGAACGGCAACGGAATGCCGGTCACTGGCATCAAGCCCGCCACCATCCCCACGTTGACCACAACGTGGAACAGCAACAGGCTGGCCACCCCCATGCAGATATACATACCCACCGGATCGGGCGCCGTCTGCGCATTCTGGACAATGCGCATAATCATTACAAAGAACAGCGACAAAACAATTACTACCCCGACAAATCCATGCTCTTCGGCAAGCGACGCAAAAATAAAATCCTTCTGCGACACCGGCAGGAAACGTAACTGGGTCTGCGTTCCCTTGGTAACTCCCTTGCCGAACATCCCGCCCGCTCCCACCGCGATCTGGGATTGAATCAACTGATACCCGGCTCCCTGGGGGTCGCGGTCCGGATCGAGAAAACTCACCAACCGCGCCCGCTGAAAGTCCTTCAAGAAATACCAGCCTACGGGAAGCACCAACATCGTAACCACGGCGATTACGATCACGTACTTGCGCCGCAGCCCGGCCAGAAAGGCGCCTACCATCAAGATGGCGATATACGTCAACGAGGTCCCCAGATCGGGCTGTTTCAGCACCAGCAGCGTAGGGACCAGCACCAGCGACGAAAGTATCGTCATCTCCCGGATCTCCAGCGTTTCCGTCTTGATTTCCGCCAGATACCGGGCTACCAACAATATTATCATCAGCTTGACAAATTCCGATACTTGTAAATGTAAACCGCCCCCGAGCGGAATCCACCGGCGCGACCCAAAGGCCGTCTGTCCCACCACGTAAGTCACCAGAAGGGCCGCCACCGAAAGGATGTAATAAGTCGGTACGTAATGCAGCAGCGTATGATAGTCTACCGCCAGAATCAGCCACATCAGCAGCAGTCCGCCGCCAACGTAAAGAATCTGGTGCCACCAGGCGCTGTGGTAGGGGCTATCCAGGGTGGCACTGTATATTTGCAGAATGCCGATACTGCACAGCGCCAGCGCGATCAGCAGCAGGGTCCAATCCAAATCGCGGGCGGAGAGATAACGGGTCATGTCAGTTGTGAGCCTGCGCCGCCGGCGAATCGGCGCCGGGTATCCCGAGATGCGTCATCTCCGAGAGGCGCGCGCTGACCGAACTCCGCTGTTGGCGCAATGCCTCCAGCCTGGTCTTTTTGTCGAAATAGGCTTTCATGACATCGCGCACGATGGGCGCCGCCAGATAGCCTTCCCTGCCGTGATCGAACAGAGCCACCACCACGATTTCCGGCGCCGCGCGCGGCGCGAAGCCGACGAACCAGGCGTTATCCGTCATATCGACTCCGCCCTTCTGCTTGGCGAAATCGGCCGACGCCACCTGCGCGGTTCCGGTCTTGCCGCAGACTTCGATGCCCTTCAAAGCCGCGTATCCGCCGGTCCCGCCTTCGTTCACTACGCCATACATGCCGTCGATCACATCCTTGACGTGATCCGGATCGAGCGGCCACGAATCCGGTTTTTCGGTGGCGTCCAACTCCCGCACCAGGTGCGGATGGTGCCAGACTCCACCGGCCGCGACGCCGCCGATCGCGCGCGCCAGTTGCAGCGGAGTCACCGTCAGCGCGCCCTGTCCGATGGCCACGGATATGGTCTCGCCAGCCCACCACTTTTCGCGGTAATTGCGCAGCTTCCATTCGGGCGACGGCACGATGCCGGAGGCTTCATTCGGCAGGTCGATTCCGCTCGGGTGGCCGAAGCCCACCAGGTTGGCATAATAGGCGATGTTGTTGATCCCCATCTTGTCGCCCAGCGTGTAAAAGAAAACGTCGCAGGAGTGCACGATGGCGTTGTGCAGGGAAATCGTGCCGTGCCCGCCCTTCTGCCAGCATTTGTGGTAGCCGCCGTAAAACGACGCGCCGCCGTTGCAATGCACGGCCCAGTTCATATCGACGGTGCCCGTCTCCAGGCCGGCCAGCGCCATGATCGGCTTGAACGTGGAACCCGGCGCGAGTTGCGACTGAATGGCGCGGTTCATCATGGGATGGTCCGGATTATCCATGATGACCTTCCAATCCGCCGTCTTGATGCGGTCGGCGAATTTGTTGAGATCGAACGCCGGCCGGCTGACCATGGCCAGCACTTCGCCCGTGCGCGGATCGAGCGCCACCACCGCCCCGTTGCGGCCATCCATGGCGAGCTCGGCGACCGCCTGCAAATCCAAATCGATGGTGAGTTGCAAATCCTTGCCCGGCGTAGCGGGCTTCATTTTCAGAATCTGCCGCACCTGCCCGCGGTTGTCCACCACCACCTGGCGCTGGCCATCCACGCCCGCCAGCGTGTCGTTGTACTGCCGCTCAATACCGAACTTGCCGATCGCGGTGCCCGGATCGTACTTGGCGAACTCCGGCAGATCCAATTCCTGCTCGCTGATTTCACCCGTGTAGCCGATCACGTGCGCCATCATGCCGTTCTGCGGGTAGGCGCGCTTGTAATCCTGCGTCAGCAGCAGCTCGGGGAAAAAGTCGCGGTGCGAGTCGACGAACGACAGATCGGCTGACGTGACCACGTCCTTCAGCACGATCGGATCGTACTTGGGCCGCGAGCGGTAACGCCGCACCTTGGCCTGTAGATCGGCCAGGTCCAGATCCAGGCCGCGCGCGATCGGCGACAGATGCGCTTCATTCAACGATTCGCGCATCAGCAGCAGCCGGAAGGAACTGTGATTGTCGACGATCACGCGCCCGTCGCGATCGAGGATGCGGCCGCGCGGCGCCGCCATCGGTTGCGATTTTACGCTGTTGGCGAGGGCGCGCTCGTCATAAAACTGCGGATTCTGAACCTGCAGCCGCCAGAAGCCCGAGATCAGAAAGACGAACGCGATAACCGTGGCGTACTGAAAAATCGCGATCTTGCCCGCCGCCTGCCGGTTGTCGTCGCGCAGGGGTGGCTGGTGGATGGCTTGGGACTCGAGATTGGGATCGATCGGCGGCAGGGTCACAGCACCAGGGCGCAAGCTGGCTCTTCTCTTTCAGTGTAGCCCAATGGCCGAGGTAACGCCGGCGGTCTTTGCCGCCGGTGATTTGGGATTCCGGAACTTCGAGGCGGTTGTGGTCTGCTGGGATTCCGTTCAGCGAGGCGCTTGACAGGGTCGAGAAACCGCTCTGAGTTCCGGAATCGCGGGCAAATCACCGGCGACAAGATCGCCGGCGTTACCGGGGCTTTTCATGGAATTACGCGAGCCAGCGGCCCATCCCAACAGACCACGGAAACCGATGGTCCGTCCAGGTCCGTCCTACCGGCGCTGCGCAAAAAACTTCCGCAACAGCTCCACGCATTCCGGCGCGAGGATTCCTTCCACAACTTCCACCGTATGATTCAGGGTTCCGGAATCGGCGATGCGGAATCTGCTGCGCACGCCGCCGAAGCGCAGGTCGCGCGTGCCGAACACCAGGCGCTCCACGCGCGCGGCCACCAGCGCGCCCGCGCACATCACGCAGGGCTCCAGCGTGCAATACAAGGTTGCGCCCGCCAACCGGTAGTTGCCCGCCGCCGCGGCCGCTTCGCGCAGCGCCAGGATCTCCGCGTGAGCCGTCGGATCGTGGCGCTCGATGGGGCAATTCCACCCGCGCCCAACGATAGCGCCACCCATCACCACTACCGCGCCCACTGGCACTTCGCCCAGCGCCGCCCCATGCGCCGCCAACTCGAGCGCCTGCCGCATGTACTGTTCGTCAGCCGACATTTGGATTGGTACCGATTTCAGGTTTTTGGGCAAGCGAAAGAGCCCGCTGAAAAACAACCAAAAGCATCATGGCCACGGATGAACACAGATGAAGACAGATTGAAAAGAATTGGTTTATCCGTGTTCATCTGTGTTCATCCGTGGCCAAAGATTTTTCCCGGACTTTCTCAGTAATCTCTAAAATATGCCCGACCCTTCTATCTTCGCGCACGCCCATTGCCCCGCGCCGCGAGATACACTGCATGGGAGGCTGCGGCCGCTCCACCTGCGGACCGCCCTGGAGTCTTATGGACGCGCTTACCATTCACCGTCTGCACTTCGCATTCACCGTCACCTTTCATTACCTGTTTCCCCAACTGACGATGGGGCTGGCTTTGCTGATTCTGATTTTGAAAACCATGGCGCTGCGCACTGGCAACCAGCATTACGCCAGCGCCGCCCGCTTCTGGGCGAAGATTTTCGCCATCAATTTCGCCATGGGCGTGGTAACCGGCATTCCGATGGAGTTTCAGTTCGGCACCAACTGGTCACGCTTTTCCAAAACCGCCGGCGGCGTGATAGGCCAGACGCTGGCCATGGAGGGCGTCTTTTCCTTCTTCCTGGAATCGAGTTTTCTCGGCGCGTTCCTGTTCGGCGAGAAACGCCTGGGGCCGAAGGCGCACTGGTTCACGGCGCTGCTGGTATTCCTGGGCTCGTGGGCGTCGGGATTCCTGATCGTGGCCACCGATGCCTGGATGCAGCATCCCACCGGGTACGCCGTGGGCTCTCACGGCGAGATGGTCCTCACCAGCTTCTGGGGCCTGCTGCTGAATCCGTGGGCGGGCTGGCAATACCTGCACACCATGGGCGGCTCGGTGGTGACCGCGGGCGTCGTGGTGGCCGCGATCGGCGCGTTCTATTTGCTGACGGGCAGCAACCAGGAGCACGGCCGCACCTTCGTGCGCCTGGGCGTGATTGCGGCAATCGCTTCCACGGTCCTGATGGTCTTCCCTTCGGGCGACGGGCAGGGCCGCAACATCGCGTGGAACCAGCCGGTGACACTAGCCGCCATGGAGGGCTTGTACACCACCGAACAGGGCGCGCCGATTGCCATCCTCGGCCAGCCGGATATGGACCGCAAACGTCTCGACAATCCGCTCGTCGTTCCGCGCGTGCTCAGTTTTCTGACCTATCAGAAGTGGAAGGCCGAGGTGAAAGGCCTGGACGCGTTCCCGCCGCAGAACTGGCCGGACAACGTGCCGCTGGTTTATTACAGCTACCACATTATGGTCGGGCTGGGCACCATCTTTCTGGCCGTGCTGGCCATCGCTACGTTCAAGCTCTGGCGCGGCTCGCTCTATCAGTCGCGGCCATTGCTCTGGCTGTTGATGATGATGCTGCCCTTCCCTTACATCGCCAACACCGCCGGCTGGATCACGGCCGAAGTGGGACGCCAGCCGTGGCTCATCTACGGCGTGATGCGCACGCCGGCCGGAGTTTCGGCGCAGGTTGCTTCCGGCAATGCGCTGTTTACGCTGATCGGCTTTCTGGGGATCTACACCATTCTTTCGATCCTGTTTCTGTTCCTGGTCTATCGTGAAATCGAAGAGGGGCCCGAGCACGCGGCCGCCGTTTGAGGAGTCATTATGGAAACGATCTGGTTCTGGCTGGTCGCCTGCATGTTGGTGGCCTACGTGATTTTCGACGGCTTCGATCTCGGCGCCGGGATCGTACATTTTTTCGTGGCGCACAAGGATGACGAGCGCCGTGTGGTGCTTTCGACCGTCGGTCCCGTTTGGGACGGCAACGAAGTCTGGCTGTTGGCCGCCGGCGGCACGCTCTACTTCGCCTTCCCTGCCCTCTATGCGTCCAGCTTCAGCGGCTTCTATCTGCCGCTGATGATGGTGCTGTGGCTGCTGATTCTGCGCGGCGTTTCGATCGAGTTCCGCAACCACGTCGAAAGCCCCGTGTGGCACCCGCTGTGGGATGCCGGTTTCGCGGTGGCGAGCGCGCTGCTGGCGATCTTCTTCGGCGCGGCGCTGGGCAATGTGGTACGCGGCGTGCCGCTCGATCGGTCGGGCGAATTCTTCCTGCCGCTGTGGACCGATTGGACGCCGGGCACGTCCCCTGGCATTCTCGATTGGTACACCGTGCTGGCCGGCGTGACCGTGCTGGCCGTGTTGGCGCTGCACGGCGCGCTGTGGGTTGCGCTCAAGACCTCGGGCGAAATCGAAGTGCGGGCGCGCCGCGTGGCCGGCGGCGTCTGGTGGGGCGTGCTGGTTTTGGTGAACCTGCTCACGGTAGCCAGTTTTTACGTTCAGCCGCGCTTGCAGGCCAGCTTCGCCGCCCGGCCCTGGGGATGGATATTCCCGTTCATCGCCGTCGCGGCCTTGCTGTACGTTGCGGTGATGAACTGGCGGTTGCAGGAGCGCGCCGCCTTCCTCGCATCGTCCCTGTTTCTCGCCATGATGCTGGTCAGCGTGACCTTCGGCTTGTACCCGTGCGTGCTCCCCTCGAATGGCGATCCCGCGAACTCGCTGACCATTGCGAATGCGTCAGCCGCATCATACGGCCTGCATATCGGCCTGTTCTGGTTCATCCCCGGCATGCTGCTGACAACCGCGTATTTCATCTACGCCTACCGCAGCTTCGCGGGGAAAGTGGGAGTGGAAGAACGGCCGTAAGTCAGTGTACTGAGTTAGATGCTGACAGTCCGCGCTCTCATCGCGGCGGGGCCCGCATGAGCGCCAGCTTGAGATTATCGCAGATTAAAACCTGGCGTTTATCGGCAATAGATCATGAATGATCATGCGAGGTGTCTTCCCGACGCGATACATGGCCCGTGCGGCTCCACATCGACCGAGTTTTTGCGAAGATGGTAAAGTTTGGATGCCGCATGGGCTCTATCTTCATTAGCTACAGGAGGGACGACTCCGAGGGCCAGGCTGGCCGTTTGTACGACGACCTGGTTGCCGTGTTCGGGTCCGATTCCGTGTTCATAGACGTTGCGGCGCTTCAACCCGGGCGCGATTTCCGAACAGCGATTGATCAAAGCTTAAGCTCGTGCGGCGTGTTTCTTTCGGTGATCGGAAAGACCTGGCTGACTGCGGCGGACACCTCGGGCCGACGCCGGCTTGACGATCCTGCCGACTTCGTTCGCATCGAAACTGCGGCCGTATTGAGGCGCGATATCCCGGTCATCCCGGTTCTGGTCCAGGGCGTAACGGCTCCTAAGCCCGACCAGTTGCCTGACGATTTGAAGGATCTCGCCTATCGCAACGCGATGGAGTTAACTCATCCGCGCTGGGAGTCGGATGTCCAGCTTTTGGTCCGAGCGGTGCGCCCTTACGTATCGAGACCAAGCGCAGGTTCTGGGTCAGAAGTCATTCGGCCTGCAAAGAAATCAATCGGGCTTAACTACTTACTGTTAGCTACAGGTGTGCTTTTTGTGCTGGGAATGGTGTTTTACCTTTGGCCCGGCAAGGGGACAAACGGCCCTCCAGCGCGGCAATCGACAGAGGTGAATACGTCCCCGGCGTCTCCTGGCTTTGCGGCGTCGGAGACTACCGAGCACACCCCGGCAAAACCAGTCGGCCCTTCAGTGCGGGAATCGACAGAGAGGAACGCGTCCCCGACGTCGCCCGGCTCCGCGGCGGCGGAGACTACCAAGCGCACCCCGGAAAAGATGGCGATTCAGGCGCCAAACGCGCCTGCCAGCGTAGTCGAAGATTTCTCTTTGTCCGCCAAACAAGAGCCTCTGGCGAACAATCCCCGGCGGTACACCTTCACCTTATCCCTCAACGCGCCAGGCGGGATTGTCCGCGACATCGCCCGCGTCCACTACGATCTCATGTACGACGCCAACCCTATCTCACTGGACGGTGGCAACCCGCCGAGGTTCAGCGCCGTTTACGAGGGCTGGGGATGTTATGAAACGGTGGAGGTGACTGTGTATTTCAAATCGAGTGTATCGAAGCCGTTGGAAAAGACTTTCAGTATGTGTAAGGCTCTGGGCCAGTAAGGCTCGGCTCCGTTCACGGGCGCACCCTGGAGGCATCCTCGTCCCGAAACGCCCGCCCCGCTTCATACAACGCAACTCTGCCTTTGATCTCCTCCGCCAGCGCGGGCTGTTTTTCTTCGATAGCGCGCGCTTCCGCCCGGCGCGCGGTGAGCGCGGCGTCGGTGAACTGGCCTTTCTCGGCGTAGGCGGCGGCCAGCGTGTCGAGCACTCGCGCGTCTTTTCCCTTCGAGAGCTCAACCGCCCGCACGGCAAACTGGAGAGCCTCGGTGCCGTTGCGGACGGCCGCATCAGGCGACGTCGCGAGCGCCCACGCCGCACGCCGCAGCGCCTGTGCGTCGCTCGGTTCGAGCTCGATCGCCGCGCGCCAGTGCGCCAGCGCCTCCGCCGTTTGCCCTTGCGCAGCGAGGGCATCGCCCAGGCTATCGTGCGCCTCCGCGTATTTCGGGTCGATCTCGAGCGCGCTCCGCCATTCGGCCGCCGCCCCCTGCGCATCCCCGCGCCGGCTCAGCAGCAGCCCCAGTTCATAGTGCGCGGGTGCGTACCGGGCGTCCAACGAGATCGCCCCGCGCAACTCAACCAGCGCCTCGTCCAGCCTTCCCAGTTTCTCGAGCCCGCCGCCCAAATTCGCCCGCGCGGCGGCGAAATCCTGCTTCAGCGCGACGGCCTTTTCGAATTGCACTACGCCTTCTTCCACACGCCCTGTCTCGACCAGCAACACGCCAAGATCGTTGTGCGCCCCCGCGGATATGGGATCCGCTTCGACCGCCGCGCGGAGTTGGATCTCGTACGCCTTCCGCAAGTGCGCCGCGGCTTCTTCGCGGTGGCCCGTCATCATCAACACCGTGCCCAGCTTGCGGTGAGCGAATTCGTCATCCGGGTTCAGTTGTACCGCTTGCCTCCACCGTGCGGCGGATGCTTCATACGCGCCCGTCCTCTGGAAATAGGTTGCGCGGTCCACCAGCCGGTAATAGTCGAGCACCGGGCCGCCGATCCGCCGCAGACCGTCCGCCGGGATGTTCACAAACTCCGGCAGATTTACCGCGCGGTTGGCCGCGGTGGTGTTCTCGATCAAGATCGGCGGGCTGTCGTTGCCTTGCTCATCGATGTGGGTGAGATACATCTGCGTGTAGGGCGACCGCGCCTTCGACGAAAACACCAGCCAGCGCCCGTTGGGCGAAAAGCTGTGCCACGAATTCATACGGACCGTGTTGCACCGCATGTGCCGCGCCACGCCGCCCGCCGCGGGAACAATGTACAACTGGCTGTCGGGACGCATGAGTTGCCCGTTGCGGCACTCGACGAACACGATCCATCGCCCATCCGGCGACACCTTGGGAAACGTGTTGCTCATGCCGTTGCGCGACGCGCCGGCGATCGGCTCGGCCACGCCTCCTTCACCGCTGTGGAACGGAATCCGGTACAGGTCATATTGGATTTGCAACTCGTTTGGGTCGTTGGCGAATGCGGCCAGCGGCACGCCCGGCGGATTGGGGTCGGTGGCCGCGGCGCGGGCGAATACCAGGTATTGGCCGTCGGGACTCCACACGCCGCCCATTTGCACGAACCGCGGATCGTCGGCGCCGGGGAGCGGCCGCAATACTCCCGTCTTACGGCTGTACCAGCTCAGGATTCCACGCGTCGGGTAAAAGACCTGGAGGAACCGGTAGTCCTTGAAATTGGCCACATAATAGTTGCTCGGCGGCACTTCGGCGGATGGCGTCATCGCGGCCGGATTGACGGTTGTGGCGACGTACTGCCCATCCGGCGAAACCCGCGACATGAAGCCGATCCGGATGTTCCCCTTCAGCTTGCCCTCGGGCGAACTCCATTGGATTACGTCCGTCTTACGAATCGCCATCTCGGGCGCCACCTGCGCCAGGAAATACATCCCGCGGTTGCCCTGCAACCCGTCCAGATCCATGCCCATCGTTTTGCCGTCGGCCGAAAACGAATGGCAATTGGCGCACACCGGCAGATTCTCCATCACCACCCGGCTGCTCGATTCGCCCACGCTGCGCACTCTCCAGGCCACCAGCGGCAGCGCTTGCGCGGCCAGCGGTTTGATCACGCCCTTCTCCAGCTCCGAGGGCATCAGCGGCACGTCGCGATAGAAGATTGGCGCACCCACCGCATCTCTCGACGTGTGAATGACGACGCTGCCGCGCGACACGGGCTGGCCTCCGCCGTTGCCACGGAAGCCAAGGACGGTCACCGTGGCCGCGCTCGCAACCGAGTGCCGTTTGATGGTCTGCCACGTTGCCGCGTCCGGCCTCCAGGTGTGTGCCACGGCCATCTCGGGCGTCAGCGTGGGCGGCGCGTTGGTGCTGGCGACGCAATCCGGATCGATCTTGCCAATGCGGGGCCGCTCGCCATTCGATATCGAATGAATCGCCGCCGCGCCGTCGCCGAATGAGATTTCGATCTGCCAACGAGTGACAGCGTTCGCACCGTCGCGCCAAAGGAACTGGGGCGGCGTGATCTCCGGCGGAAAGATCGACCCATCTTCCGGATAATCGATCACAATTGCCGTTGGCTCGCCCGCCCGCGCCGCGCTTGTGGTCGGGTCCTTGCGGCCTTCCACACCGTCCCACGCGCCCGCCGCCAGCGCGATCAAAATCCCGGGCAAGAAAATCACGCAGGCCGCGCGCCCGCCCATCACTCGCATCCCCTCACAATTCCAGCTTACAGCCGGACGTGTTGCCTCGGGCAGCAGCGGTCATTTCGGTAAGATTCTTTCCGAAAACATGGCCTAAGTGCTTTGTTTTCGAAAATATTTGGTAAGCATCTTACCGTTTCGCTCCGGCTTGGCGCTCCTGTATGGTTTCGGCCGCCGTCAGGCCAATACTCAGCCGCCCACCCCCTTTCGCCGCGGCATGCAATGGGTTATGAATAGCATTCTCAAAGCTATGCGATTCTCAACCAAATACACTGCCATCCGGATTTCGATCGGCGCCGCGCTGCTCACCGCCGCCGCCGCGGCACAGGCCGCTCCCGCGGCGCGCACCCACACCTGGTGGCATGACGACGGGCCCGGCGTCCGTCCTTACACCGTCAACGCCAAGAAGCTGCCGTTGATTTCCGTCAAGGGCAACAGGTTCGTCGACCCGGAGGGCGCCACGGTGCTGTTCCGCGGCCTTTCCATCTCCGATCCCGACAAGCTCGAAATGCAGGGCCATTGGAACCGCGAGCACTTCGCAAAAGTGGCTGAGATGGGAACGCGCATAGTGCGCATCCCTGTCCACCCGATCGCCTGGCGCGAGCGGACGCCCGCCGAGTATCTCAAATTGCTCGACCAGGCCGTCGAATGGTCAACCGACCTGGGGATGTATGTCGATCTCGACTGGCATTCCATCGGCAATCTCACGACCGGCGTTTTTCAGGACCCCATGTACGATACTTCGCTCCAGGAGACCTACCAGTTCTGGCGCACCATGGCCCGCCACTTCGCCGGCCATAATACGGTGGCGTTCTTTGAACTCTTCAACGAGCCCACCACTTTCCGCAACCAGCTCGGCCCGGTCTCCTGGGACGAATGGAAGAGGATCAACGAGAATATCATCGCCATCATCCGCGCGAACAATGCGAAGGCGATACCTCTGGTGGCCGGCTTCGATTGGGCGTACGACCTGACGCCGATCATTCTCAGTCCGATCGCCGCCGACGGTGTCGGCTACGTGGTTCATCCGTATTCCAACAAGCGGCCGCAGCCGTGGGAGCCTAAATGGGAAGAGGACTTCGGTTTCGCCGCCGCTACGTATCCCGTGGTGGCAACCGAGTTCGGTGGATTCGAAAGGCCGGCTGAGTTTGGGCCGTCGATCATCAAGTATCTCGAGCGCAAGGGCATCAGTTGGATGGTCTGGTGCTTCGACCCGGAGTGGGGACCGACGCTGATCAGCGACTGGAACTACACGCTGAACAAATCCGGCGAATTCGCCAAGCAAGCGTTGCACGGGGCTGTGCAATAGGCGGGAATAGCCAGTTCAGATCGGCCCGACCGCTCCCTATGGTCGCGGCTCCGATAGACTCTGAACGCGATCTGAGCCGCGACCGAAGGGAGCGGTCGTTCTGACCCAAAAGAAAGGTCGAGATGACTCTCGACCCTGCCGGCCGACGGCCTGCGCCACGGCGGCTACACCGACCGCAGGCGTTCGGCGGCGGCTTCGGGCGTGAGATCGCGCTGCGGGTGCGTGGCGGAGAATA
>Ga0187887_10000039_pt1 | contig 118615 bp, 99 predicted proteins | sample June2016WEW_7_10_FD_132977 | JGI IMG/M metagenome (GOLD analysis project Ga0187887, IMG submission 132977) | Peatland microbial communities from SPRUCE experiment site at the Marcell Experimental Forest, Minnesota, USA - June2016WEW_7_10 | ecosystem: Environmental > Terrestrial > Soil >... | reverse complement strand
TCCACTTCCCAGGAAACTACCAGCGGCGGAAGGCGGCTCAACGCCGCGACCGCCCGCTGCAGAGCGATCGGATCCTTGTATTTCGGCTGCTGCGCCGCCGGCCGGCCGTGCCAGCTCGCGGGATGCCAATTGGTTAGCGCCAATGATTTGGACATGGCGGGGGATGCTACACAGGGCCCGCAGTTCGCGCAAAGTGGCGCCCGAGATGCGGGCACGGCAGAATGCCGGCCCAAATTCTCAACTCGGAACTCCCCCATGTCGAAAGTCACCGATACGTTGCAGGCGCTGGGTCTCGGCGAAACCAATGCCGGCGCCTGGTCCGGAAGCTGGAGCAGCGCGCAATCCGGGGCGCTGATCGAGTCGATCAATCCGGCCAACGGCCAGACCCTCGCACGAGTTCGCGCGGCCACCTCGGAAGATTACGAGCGAGTGCTCGCATCGGCGGTGGAGGCTGCCCGGCGCTGGCGTAGCGTGCCTGCGCCCAAGCGCGGCGAGGCCATCCGGGTGATCGCGGAGGAATTGCGCCTTCACAAGGATGCGCTCGGCAGCTTGGTATCGCTCGAGAACGGCAAGATCAAGGCAGAGGGCGACGGCGAAGTTCAGGAGATGATCGACATCGCGGATTTTGCCGTCGGCCAATCGCGCATGCTGTACGGCCTCACCATGCAGTCGGAGCGATCCCAGCACCGCATGTACGAGCATTGGCATCCGCTCGGCGTCGTCGGGGTGATCTCCGCGTTCAACTTTCCGGTGGCGGTGTGGTCTTGGAACGCATTTCTCGCAGCCATCGCCGGAAACGCGACGGTTTGGAAGCCCTCGCCCAAGACGGCGCTCTGCTCTTTGGCCGTTCAGCAGGTCTGTAATCGCGTCATGGAGCGCCTGGCTCTGCCCGCCATATTTCAGATCTTCATCGATGCCGGCACCGAACTCGCCTCCCGCCTCGTCGACGATCGCCGAGTTGCGCTGGTGTCGTTCACCGGCTCGACGCATGTCGGCCGCCAGGTCGGCGTGCGGGTGGCCGAACGGCTCGGCAAGAGCCTCCTGGAGTTGGGCGGCAACAACGCCATCATCGTGGACGAGAGCGCCGACCTCGATCTCGCGGTCCCCGCCATCGTATTCGGTGCCGTGGGAACGGCGGGTCAGCGCTGCACCACGACGCGCCGCGTCTTCGTGCATCGCTCGCGCGCCGCGGAGCTCGAGCGGCGGCTGGTCGCTGCGTACGGCCAGGTCCGAATCGGCGATCCCTTGGATCCGGACACCCTGATGGGGCCGCTGATCGACGCGGGAGCGGTGCAGCGCTATCAGGCCGCCCTCGCTCTGGCGCAATCCCAGGGCGGCACGCTGCTATGCGGAGGGCGCGTACTCGAGGGGCCGGGCCATTTCGTCGAGCCCGCCATCGTGCGTGCCTCCAACGACATGCCCGTCGTCTCCACCGAGACGTTCGCACCCATTCTCTATGTCCTTCCCTACGAGACCTTCGAGGAAGCCGTGGCGCTTCAGAATGCCGTGCCGTACGGCCTCTCCTCCGCGGTGTTCACCGATCGGCTGAAGGTCGCCGAGCGCTTTCTGTCGGCGGAAGGCAGCGACTGCGGTATTGCCAACGTGAACCTCGGCACTTCCGGGGCCGAAATCGGGGGTGCATTCGGCGGGGAGAAGGACACGGGCGGCGGTCGCGAAGCAGGATCGGACTCTTGGAAGGCGTACATGCGGCGCCAGACCACCACCATCAACTGGAGCTCACAGCTGCCGCTCGCTCAGGGCATCCGATTCGACCTGTCCTGAAGGGCGCTAGCGCGAGAACCAGGCGAGCACCTCGGCCTCGCGCTCCGCGAGCCGTGCGGCGGAAATCGTGATGCGGGTCTTGAGCTCCTGGGCGTACAGCGACACCCGATATTCCTCGATCCACAGCCGCAGCTCCTCGAGCTCCGGAGGCCGCCGCAACTCGGACGCGGCGCGCTCCTCCAGAGACGCCATCCGCGACGACCATGCCTGGAGCTCGGCAAGGACCTGCGGAGATTCGCTGCCGCGCGCAAAAATGCGCTGCCAGCGACGCTCCTCGGCCTTCAGCCAGCGAGTCACTTGCCGCAACCAATCCGGGGACAGCGCTTGGAGCCGGTCCGGGCGCATCATTTGCGTGACGTGTGCCTGCGTCTCTTCGGCCGCTTCACCGTGCGCCCGCGCCCGTGGATCCTCGAGGAGGCGGCGCAAGTTGCGGGCCTCCGCCAACCACCCTCCCACCTCGGCGATCGCCCGCTCGAGCATCTCGTGCAGGTCGGCTCGCCCTCGATCGACCGCAGACTCGAAGGCCTCGCGTATGCGCGGCGGATCAAGGTCCGCGAAGCATGCGCATCGGCAGCTCAACTGCAGCAGAAGATCGATCAGCGCGTCGCGCCCGAAATACGCGGAGGCCGCCAACAGCAGCCGCATGTCCGCCACGGCGAGCTTGGCGAGATCGCGCATCTGGCGATCGAGCATCGTGCGGGCGAGCTGTACCGCGCCCTCGGCGAAAGATTGCGCGGCTTCCGCGGCGCTCCATTCGAAGCGCACTTGGGTCGCGCCGCCGATTCGCTTCAGCGTGGGGAACACCACCACTGCGCCCCGATGCAGTTCGAGCCGCGCACTGACGGGCAGCTCCGGCAGCTCGAAACGGCGCCACGGCTCAGGGTATGCGCCATGCGCCCGATGATCCAGCTCGCGGCGCGCCTCGAAGGCGGTGCGTCGGCGCAGTTCCGCAAGACCCGTTCCGGCGGCGATCTCGCCGCCCTGCGCGACCACCGAAATTCTCGGCACGAGGTGCACGGGGATCTGCGTCGCATCGAACCGCAACTGCTCGGTGGGAATGGCCCGCGATTCGTGCAGCCATGCTCCGAGCGCAGCGAGATCCGAGGACGCTGCGCCCGCGAAGGACAGGAAACTCTCGGCGGTAGCGCCGATCGGAATGAGGGTGCGCCGCGCCTCTTTGGGAAGCGAGCGCAGCGCGGCCACGATTCGGGGCTCGGCCAGGCCCGGGACCGACGCATCCACGGCCGCGCGCGTCAGCCCGGGAAGCGCCAAGAGGGGGATCGTGAGGGTCACGCCGTCCGCTGGGTTTCCGGGATCGAAACGGTACTCGGCGGGCGCCTCCAGCGCACCGAGCGTCACCGCCTCCGGATATCGGGCGAGGATGACCTCGTCCGGGCGGCGCGCGTAGATGTCGGGCGGCCCGAGCGTGAGTGCGCCGCGCTCGGCCTCCGTCAAGTGCCGGGTGAAATGCGCGAGGCTCGCCGCGCTCGACACCTGTCGCGGCAGCGCGCGCGCGTAGAAATCGACGAAATGCTCCGCGGGCTGCAACAGGTCGCGCACCCTGAGCCGCTCCTCCAGCCGTTCGGCCTCGCGGATCGCCGCATCATTGGCCTGGACCCACGCCGGGCGCTCCTCGAGACGACCGTGCACCAATGCCTCGCGCGCAAAAATGCGCCGCGACTCCTCCGGCGCGATCGGCCCGTAGTTGACGACGCGGTTCGCGGATAGCGTCAAGCCGAGGAACGTCACGCGCTCGCGCGCGACGACCTCGCCGCGCTTCTCGTCCCAGTCCGGCTCGAGAAACTCCCGCTTACAGAGGTGCCGCGCTGCCGCCTCGATCCACATGGGTTCGACTTCGGCCAGCGTGCGCGCGAATACGCGCGACGTCTCGACGATGTTGGCAGCCATCACCCAGCGCGGCTTGCGGCGTCGGAGCGGCGATCCGGGATAGATGTGAAAACGGATCCCCCGGGTTCCGAGATAGTCTCCCTCCTCGCTGCGCACCCCCACGGTCGTGCAGAAGCCCGCGAGCAGCGCCCGATGCACGCCGGTATAGCTCGCGGGCCTGCGCTGAGCCGCGATGCCGGCCGTTCGCGCCCGGTCCGACACCTGCGAATGCACGTCCTCCCATTCGGACAAGCGCAGCAACGACAGACGCCGCTCCTTGCACCAGCGCCTAAGCTCGCGCCGCGGCCCTTCCCGCATCTGGCGGTAGGCACGCCACAATTTCACCAGCCCGTTGAACTCCGACTTCGAATCCTCGAACACCGCCCCATCCGCGCTTTCCTCGCCCAAGGTCCGGTCCGGATTGGGCAGGCGCACATCCGGGACGGAGAGTCCCGAGACGATGGCCAGGATCTCCGTTTCAGCGTTGAAGCGGCGGCTTTCGAGCAGCGCACGCGCGAGCCTTGGATCCAAAGGCAGGCGCGCCATCGCGCGTCCCCGGCCCGTGATGCGGCGCTCCTCGTTCAATGCCTGCAGCTCCTGCAGCAGCCGGTATCCGTCGTTCAACGCGCGGGTGTCCGGCGGATCGATGAAGGGGAAGGTCTCGGCATCGCCCAGCCCGTCCGCGGCCAGGCGCAACAGCAGCGCCGCAAGGTTGGTGCGCAATATTTCGGGCTCGGTATACTCCTCGCGCGCCTCGTAGTCCTCCTGCGAGTACAGGCGCAAACACAACCCCGCTCCGATGCGGCCGCAGCGTCCCTTGCGCTGATCCGCGCTCGCGCGTGAGACCGGCTCGATCGGCAACCGCTGCAGGCGGCTGCGCGGGCTGTAGCGGCTGATGCGCGCAAGCCCCGAATCGATCACCGCCCTGATGCCGGGCACGGTGATGGAGGTTTCCGCCACGTTGGTCGACAGCACGACGCGGCGGCGCGCGCCGCGCTTGAAGATCCTGCTCTGCTGCTCCCAGGACAAGCGCGAATACAGCGGGAGCACATCCACCCCCGATAGCTCGCGCTCGAGCAGTTCCGCCACGTCGCGGATCTCGCGCTCTCCGGGCAGGAACACCAGCACGTCGCCGTTGCCGATGGCACCCGGCGTGGTCGCGATATCCTGATAGGCCTCGAGCACGGCGCTCGGCAGGTCAGCCTCTTCCGCCTCGATCGCGGAAGCTGCCACCGTATACCGCACCTCGATCGGATGGCCGCGACCGCTGATCTGAAATACCGGCGCGGCGCCGAAGAAACGCGAGACGCGCTCCACGGCGAGCGTCGCCGAGGTGATGATCACCTTGAGCTCCGGCCGGCGCGGCAGGATGCGTTTCAGGACTCCGAGCAGCAGATCGACGTTGAGCGAGCGCTCGTGAGCCTCGTCGACGATCACGGTGTCGTAGCGTCGAAGCTCCGGATCGGATGCAAGCTCCGCCAGCAACAGTCCGTCCGTCATCAGCACGAGGCGCGTCGCCGCGGACAGCTGATCGGCGAACCGCACACGGAATCCCACGGTGGCCCCCACCGGTTGCGACAGCTCCTCCGCGATGCGTGCGGCCAACGCGCGTGCGGCGAGCCGCCGCGGCTGCGTGTGCGCAATCAGGCCTTCACGTCCGCGCCCAAGTTCCAGGCAGTATTGGGGCAGCTGCGTGCTCTTGCCGGAACCCGTCTCCCCGGCGACGATCAGCACCTGTTGGCGCTGCAATGCCTCTTGGATCGCGACGCGGCTCGCTGAGATCGGCAGGTCGGGATCGTGTTTGAAGACCAGCGGGGGGAGGTTTGGAGCGGGCGCAGCTCGGGCCGGCCCTGCGGGCGCACCTCCGGCCGGCCCTGCGGGCGCCTCATTCCGCACGCTTGACGTCCAGCCAGAGGCTCTCCTGAGCGTCGAGATTCAATCCGGAAAATTCCTCGCCCCGCGACTTCGCGAGCATCTCCATGGCGCGAAAGCGCCGCTCGAATTTCACGTTCGCGGCGCGCAGAGCGCTCTCCGCATCGACTCCGAGCTTGCGGGCGAGATTGGCGGCGGCAAACAGCAAGTCACCCATTTCCTCGAACGTCTCACGCGACGGGGCAGCGGCATGATTTCCCGCTGCTTGCGTGTTGGCGGCCGCTTCGCGTACCTCCGCGAGCTCTTCCTCGACCTTGTCGGCGGTCTGTGCGGGATGCTCGAAGTCGAAGCCGACACGGGCTGCGCGCTTGCTCAACTTGTACGCCCTCATCAGCGCCGGAAGCGCCTGCGGAACTCCGTCGAGCGCGCCTTCGGCGCCGCGCTCGCTGGCCTTGATGTCCTCCCAGGCGGCCCCCTGTTCCTGCGCGGTGAGCGTGACGCCCTCACCGAACACATGGGGATGGCGGCGCACGAGCTTGTCGCAGATCGAACCAACCACCGCCTCGAAGTCGAAGGCGCCCTGCTCGCTCGCCATCTGCGCGTGGAACACGACCTGGAACAGAAGATCGCCCAGCTCATCCTTGAGATGCGCAAGATCGCCCCGGTCGATGGCATCGGCCACCTCGTAGGCCTCCTCGATGGTGTAGGGCGCGATGCTGGCGAAGGTCTGCTGTCGATCCCACGGACAGCCGTCCGTCGCCCGCAGGCGCCTCATGATCGAGATGAGCTCGGGCAGTCGCGAGGTCATGACGGTCTCGCTTTATCGGGTGCCCCGCCGGTCAGCGCCGCCTGCCGGGCCTGCAGCAGACGTCGGAGGGTCATCAACATGCCGGCGGTAGCCCCCCATATGATGCGCTCGCCGTAGGGAATGTCGTAGACCTCCACCGTCAGATCGGCCATGCGCAGCTGGCGGGGCTTGTGATTGGCGGCGTCGAGAATGAAACCCAACGGTACTTCAAATGCATCGTGCACCTCGGCAGTCGCGATCTTGAGCTCGAATGCAGGATTGACGAAGGCAACCACCGGCGTCACCCGAAATCCCGTGCCCACCCAGTGATCCGGCATGTAGCCCGCGAATTCCACGAAGCTGTCGGAGAGGCCAATTTCCTCGTGCGCCTCGCGCAGCGCCGCGCGCCACGGATCCGGATCGTCGGGCTCGATGCGCCCGCCCGGAAAACTGATCTGTCCGGCATGATCCTTCAAAGTGGCGGCGCGTTGCGTGAGCAGCACGGTCCAGCCGCCCTGGCGCTCGACCAGCGGTACCAGCACGGCAGCAGGGACCCGTTGCGCGGGCGCCCTGGAACGAATCTCTGCAAGCATCTCGCGCGATCCGCCGGCGAGCCACAGCATGTCCTCATCCGGCGAGGAAGGGGACGGATTGAGCGACTCGCGGATATGCGCCTTGGAATAAAGAGGATCCATCGTTATCCGGACGACCCCTGTCCTTTCACACCCCCGCCGGTCAGCGTCAGTGGATCGAGCAATCGGCGCAGTTCCTCGATGTTCATGCCGGTCATTTCCGCAGCCACATCCAGTATCGGCCGACCTTCAGCGTACGCCTTCTTCGCGATCGCAGCGCCCTTCTCGTAACCAATGATCGGGTTGAGCGCGGTCACGAGAATGGGATTCAAATCGAGCGCTTCGCGCAGTCGATCCTCGTTGACTTCGAATCCCGCGATGACATGCTCGGCGAGGTTCCGGCACGCGATGCCGATCAGCTCGAGGCTCTGAACGAGGTTGTAGGCAATCACCGGGAGCATGACGTTGAGCTGGAAATTCCCCGACTGGCCCGCCACGGTGATGGTGGCATCGTTCCCGATCACCTGCGCGGCGATCATGGTGACCGACTCCGGGACCACCGGATTGACCTTGCCCGGCATGATGCTCGACCCGGGTTGCAGCACAGGCAGCGCGATCTCGGCCAAACCGGCCAGAGGTCCGCTGTTCATCCAGCGCAGGTCGTTGGAGATCTTCATCAGACTCACGGCGACCACTTTGAGCTGACCCGACAGCTCGACCGCCGTGTCCTGACAGGAGAGCGCTTCGAAATAGTCCTTATTCGGCACGAAATCGACCCGCGTCGCGGCGGCGAGCTGTCTCGCGAACGCGGCGCCGAAGCTCGGATCGGCATTGATGCCGGTACCGACCGCGGTACCGCCCTGCGCGAGCGCCTTGAGCCGCGGCATGACCGAGCTCAACCGGTCGCAGCCCTTGTCGATCTGCGACCGCCAGCCGCCGAGCTCCTGAGCGAGCGTGATCGGCATTGCGTCCATCAAATGAGTCCGTCCGGTCTTGACCACGTGTGCGAGCTCTTGCGCCCGCGACTCGAGCGCGGCGCTCAAGCCCTTCAACCCCGGAAGGACGTTTTCGCAAAGGAGCAACGCCGCCGCGACGTGAATCGCCGTCGGTACCACATCATTGCTGCTCTGACTCCGATTGACCTCGTCATTGGCGTGCACCGCCCGGCCGAGGCGCCGCGCGGCGAGCGTGGCGATGACCTCGTTGGCGTTCATATTGCTGCTCGTGCCGGAGCCGGTCTGGAACACGTCGACCGGGAATTGCTCGTCGTACCGCCCCTGCGCGACATCCCCCGCCGCGGCTTGGATGGCGGCGGAAAGATCCGCCGGCATGCTGCCGAGCTCGCAATTTGCGGCCGCCGCGGCCTGCTTGATCAGGCCCAGCGCGCGGATGAAGGCGCGCGGCATCGTGAGGCCGCTCGGCGGGAAATTCTGGATCGCACGCTGGGTTTGCGCGCCCCAGAGCGCGCTCGCCGGCACATCGAGCGCGCCCATGCTGTCGTGCTCGACGCGATAATCGGATGTGCTCATCGCGTCTTCCTTCCGGAGCCCGTGTGTGGTTGGTTTGCTGTAATATCGCACATTCATTCTATCAATTTGGCAACGGGATTCGAGATGTCCAAGCCCGACAAGGGCCAGCCCACCGATGCGTTGTCGCCGCTCGACGGGCGATATGCCGGAAAGCTCGCAGCGCTCCGCGAGGTGTTCAGCGAAGCCGGCTTGATGCGTGAGCGGGTCCGGGTCGAATGCGCCTGGTTTCTCGCGCTGGCGGAGGGGCCGGCCGAGGCCACGCTGCGCGACCTGCCGGCCGCGGCGGGCGTGTGGGCGCAATCGCTCGCATCCGACCCGGCGCCGACCGACGTGGCAGCCATCAAGTCGATCGAAGCGCGCACCAAGCATGACGTGAAGGCCGTCGAATACTGGATTCGCGGCGAACTGAAGCTCCGCGGCGCACGCGCGGCGCAGCTCGAATGGGTGCATTTCGCCTGCACCTCGGAGGATATCAACAATCTCGCTTACGCGCTGATGCTCAAAAGGGCCCGCGATTCGATCGTGCTGCCGGCGCTCGAGGCCATCGGCAGCTTCGCCGATGCGTCGGCGGAGCGCTATGCGGCCGTGGGCATGCTGGCCCGCACGCACGGGCAGACGGCGACGCCCACATCCGTGGGGAAGGAGTTTGCAAATGTCGCAGCACGGCTCGAGCGCCAGCGCGAGGGTCTCGCCCGGGTCGCGATTCTCGGCAAGTTGAACGGCGCGGTCGGTAACTTCAACGCCCACGTCGCGGCGCTGCCGTCGGTCGACTGGCCGGGTTTCAGCGCGCGCTTCGTTCGATCGCTCGGCCTCGAGCCGAATCCCCTGACGACCCAGATCGAGCCGCACGATTGGATCGCCGAGTACTGTCACGCGCTGTTCCGCGCCAACACCGTGCTGCTCGATTTCGCGCGCGACATGTGGAGCTACATCTCGCTCGGTTATTTCAAGCAAAAGCCGGTGGCCGGTGAAGTCGGCTCCTCCACCATGCCGCACAAGATCAATCCGATCGATTTCGAAAATGCCGAGGGCAATCTCGGGGTCGCGAACGCCCTGCTCGCGCACTTCGCAGAGAAGCTGCCCGTGTCGCGGCTGCAACGCGACCTCACCGACTCGACGGTGCTGCGCAATCTCGGCGTCGCGGTCGGACATTCCGTTCTAGCCTATCAATCGCTCGAAGCCGGGATGCGCAAGGCGGAGCTCGACGAGGGTCGCCTGAGCGAGGATTTGAGCCGCGCATGGGAGGTCCTCGGCGAGGCGGTGCAGACCGTGATGCGCGCTCATGGGCTGCCCGATGCCTACGATCGGCTCAAGGAATTCACCCGCGGCCGGCCCATGAACGAAGCGGCGATGCTCGAATTCATCGGCTCGCTGCCGCTGCCGCCCGAGGAAAAAGAGCGGCTCCTGTCGCTCGAGCCGGGGAGCTACCTCGGCCTCGCGCCGACGTTGGCGCGGCGCCACCTTCGAGCATGAGGTATCATCGCTCTGCGTCCGAAACGTGACGCAGTTGGCACGATGGTATGTAGGCAAACGGTAGTATCCCATTCCGAAGTACGAGGCGACTCGCGCCGGCGGGCGGGCGCTCCGCTACCTCCAATGAGGCATCGAGAGACATGTCGGGTAATACGGAAGACAGAACGCAGCCGATCGTGGATAAGGCCGCCTCGTCGAGCGGCGACGCAACCTCCAGCACCCGTACCATTCTCACCACGATGCCGGAAGTGCGCGAAGCCAGTCTGAAGGTGGCCAAATCCGCGCAGCGCCTGTTGTCGATTTTCACGCAGGATCTCGAACCCTTGATCTACGGCGAGGAGCCGTTCCTCGAGGCCATCAAGCGGCTGGTGCTGGCGCGATCCTACGCCAAGGTGCGGGTGTTGCTCGCCGATCCGTCCCGCGCCATGGTCGACAACAACCGTTTCCTCGCCTTGGCGCGGCGCCTCACGAGCTGCATCGATTTGCGCGCCATGAGCCCCGAGTACCCGGCGAGCGCCGGCGCATTCATCATCGCCGATGACAAGGCGTTGGTTTATCGCCTGCAGGCGGACCGTTGGGATGGAATCTCCGACATGAACGATCCGGCCGTGGTGCGGCGGTATCTGAATTTCTTCGACGAGGTCTGGCAGACCAGCATGCAAGAGTCGCAAATGCGGCAAATGCTGATGTAGGCTGGCCAGTCCACCCTAAGCTCCGCTGCCGCCGCGCCGGTATATTATAATCGGCGGATGCCTTCGCCCACTGCGCATTCGGACTCCGCTGAGACGGTCATCGTCGGCATGTCCGGCGGCGTCGACTCCGCCGTCGCCGCGCTCCTGTTGAAAGAAGCGGGTTTCTCGGTCCAGGGACTGTACATGTCCAACTGGGAGGGCGACGACGATGCCTACTGCACCGCCGCCGAGGACTTCCAGGATGCCCGCGCCGTCTGCGAAACGCTGGGCATCCCCCTGCATCGGGTGAGTTTCTCCTCGGAGTACCGCGAGCGCGTGTTCGCGCATTTTCTGCGCGAATATGCGGCCGGCCGCACACCGAACCCGGACGTGCTCTGCAACCGCGAGATCAAATTCGGCGTCTGCCTGGATTACATGCACCGCCTCGGCGCCGACCGCATCGCCACGGGCCATTACGCCCGGCTCGAACACGGGGATCACGGGATGCGGCTCCTGAAGGCGCGCGATGCATCGAAGGATCAGAGCTATTTTTTGCACGGCGTCGCGCCCGGGGCGTTCGCGAACACCTTGTTTCCGCTCGGCGAGCTTCGCAAGGACGAGGTGCGGCGGCGCGCTCACGCCGCGGGACTTCGCGTGTTCGACAAGCCGGACAGCACCGGGATCTGCTTCATCGGCGAGCGTCCATTCGACGATTTCCTGAGCCGGTATCTCGAGGATTCCAAGGGCCCCATCGAGACGCCGGACGGCCGGCGCCTCGGGGAGCATCGCGGCCTTGCGTTCTACACCCTCGGCCAGCGGTCGGGACTGGGTGTCGGCGGGAAGCCGGGCGCGGCCGAAGCGCCCTGGTACGTGGCCGACAAGGACGCAAGCCGCAACGCGCTCATCGTGGTCCAGGATCACGAGCATCCGCTGCTGATGTCCGACGAGTTCGACATCGGGGAAGTTCGTTGGCTGGCGCCGCTCGTCGGGCCGCAATTCGATTGCGCCGTGAAGACGCGCTATCGCCAAGGCGATCTGGCGTGCCGCGTGCACCTCCACGGGGCCGACCGCGCCCAGGTCGCGCTGCGACATCCCGCCCGTGCGGTCACACCCGGGCAGTACGCCGTGTTCTACGACGGCGATGTTTGTCTCGGTGGCGGAGTCATCGCTGCCCGCCGCAATTCATCGTCCGCCGCGTCGCGCGGCGGACGCCTGGTTTCGTCCAATTCTTTATTTTCGCTGGAGGGGTCATGACGGATAGCTTCAAGGCAAGAACGACGCTCGAGGTGGGAGAGCGCCGCTACGCAATCTGCGGCCTCGGCGCGCTCAAAGCGAACAACGTCGACCGCCTGCCTTTCTCGCTCAAGATCCTCTTGGAGAATTTGCTCAGGTTCGAGGACGGCGTGAACGTCAAGAAGAGCGACATCGATGCGTTGCTGGCCTGGGACCCGAAGGCCTTGCCGCATCACGAGATCGCCTTCACACCGGCGCGCGTGATCATGCAGGACTTCACCGGCGTCCCGTGCATCGTGGACCTCGCCGCCATGCGCGAGGCCATCGAGCGGCTCGGCGGTGATCCCCAGCGCGTCAACCCGCTCGCGCCTGCGGAGCTGGTCATCGATCATTCCGTGCAGGTCGACGAGTACGGTGCCGCCGATTCGCTCAAGCACAACAACGAGATCGAGTTCAGCCGCAACGGCGAGCGCTACATGTTTTTGCGCTGGGGCCAGACCGCCTTCAGCAATTTCAAGGTGGTGCCGCCGAACACCGGCATCGTTCATCAGGTGAATATCGAGCGGCTGGCGCGGGTGGTGTTCTCGGACGATGCCGGCGGCAAGCTGACGGCTTATCCCGACACCCTGGTGGGAACCGACTCGCACACCACGATGGTCAACGCGCTCGGCGTGCTCGGCTGGGGCGTCGGCGGCATCGAGGCCGAAGCGGCGATGCTGGGCCAGCCGGTCACCATGCTCATTCCCCAGGTCATCGGTTTCAAGCTCACGGGGAATCTGCCGGCGGGCACCACCGCGACCGATCTGGTGCTCACCGTGACGGAGATTTTGCGCAAGAAGGGCGTGGTCGACAAATTCATCGAATTCTTCGGCGATGGCCTGAAAGGTCTGCCGCTCGCCGACCGTGCCACGATCGCGAACATGTCGCCCGAGTTCGGCTCCACCTGCGCGATCTTCCCGATCGATGAGGAGACCCTGCGCTATCTCGAGCTCACCGGCCGGCCGGCGGAACAGATCGCCTTGGTGGAGGCGTATGCCAAGGCGCAGGGACTGTGGCGGGTCGACGGCGCCAAGGCGGCGGATTACACCGACGTGGTCGAACTCGATCTCGGCACCGTCGAGCCCGCGCTGGCGGGCCCGAAGCGCCCGCAGGACCGGGTGCCGCTGCGCTCCGCGAAGAGCGTGTTCCGCACGAGCCTCAAGAAGATGGCCGACGAGCGCTCACAGAAAAATCCCAACGCCACCGGTAAGGCAGCCGCCAAGCTCGCCGGCGGCAGCGTCGAGATCGAGGACGGGGCGGTGCTCATCGCCGCCATCACGAGCTGTACCAATACCTCGAACCCCGCGGTGCTGGTCGCAGCCGGCCTGCTGGCGCGCAAGGCGCGGGCGGCGGGCCTTCAGTCCAAACCCTGGGTCAAGACCTCGCTGGCGCCGGGCTCGCGGGTGGTGACCGATTACCTCACCAAGGCCGGATTGCTGGCGGACTTGGAGGCGCTCGGCTTCTATACCGTGGGCTACGGATGTACCACGTGCATCGGTAACTCAGGCCCGCTCAAGCCCGAGATCTCAGAGGCCGTCAAAGTGGGCGACGTGGTGGCATGCTCCGTGCTTTCCGGAAACCGCAATTTCGAGGGCCGCGTGCATCCGGAAATCAAGATGAACTTTCTCGCCTCCCCGCCGCTGGTCGTGGCGTACGCGCTGGCCGGAAGCCTCGACATCGACATCACCACCGAGCCTCTCGGAGCGGGCAAGGACGGCAAGCCCGTCCATCTCAAGGACATCTGGCCGAGCGCGGCCGAAGTCGCCCGGGCAGTGGCCGCCTCGGTTGACTCCGCGATGTTCATCAAGGGCTATGCCGACGTGTTCCGCGGGGACGAGAATTGGCGCGGAATCAAAACGCCGGGAGGCAAGATCTACGCATGGGACAGCAAGTCCACCTACGTCAAGAATCCGCCCTACTTCGACGGCATGACCATGACGCCGGCCGAGGTCGGCGACATCAAGGGCGCGCGAGCCCTCGCGGTGCTCGGCGACTCGGTGACCACCGATCACATCTCTCCCGCCGGCAACATCTCCAAGTCGAGTCCCGCGGCGAAATACCTCATGGAACAAGGCGTCAAGGCGGTGGATTTCAATTCCTACGGAGCGCGGCGCGGCAATCACGAGGTGATGATGCGCGGCACGTTCGCCAACATTCGTCTGCGCAACCTCCTCCTCCCGGGTACCGAGGGCGGCATCACGCTGCACATTCCGAGCGGCGAGACGTTGTCGATCTTCGATGCGGCCATGACGTACAAGAAAGCGTCGACGCCGCTCGTGATTCTCGCGGGCAAGGAGTACGGCACGGGAAGCTCACGCGATTGGGCCGCCAAGGGCACCATGCTGCTCGGCGTGAAGGCGGTGATCGCCGAGAGCTTCGAGCGCATCCACCGCTCGAATCTCATCGGAATGGGCGTGCTGCCTCTGCAATTCACGGACGGCGAGAATGTGCAGAGCTTGAAGCTCACGGGCAAGGAAGTATTCGACATCGTCGGCATCGAGCGCGGAGCCGCCAAGACGGTCGCCGTCGTCGCGCACGGCGAAGGCGGCAAGACGACGAAGTTCGAGGCTCGGCTGCGCATCGATACGCCGAAGGAGCTCGAGTACTACCGCCACGGCGGCATCCTGCATTACGTGCTGCGGCAGTTGGCCGCCGCGCGCAGGGCCGCCTAAGGCGGCGGCGGGGGCACCGCGGGAGGCACAGCGGCTGTGACGCTCCCCGCTTCCACCAGCGTCATCGCCTGCGGATCGAGGTGCGTGCGAATCGCGTGATTGACCTGATCGCGCGTCACCTCCCGGATGGCCTGCGGGTAGCCGTCCAGCCAGGTCAAATCCAAGCCTCGCTGCACCGAGGCGAGGATCGTTCCGGCAACCCCGCCGGCCGTCGATAGGCTCACTCGGTAGCTGCCGATAATTCCCTGCTTGTGGGCGCTGAGCTCAGCATCGGTCACACCCTCTGACCACCACGCGGCGATCACCCGCCGCGTCGATTCGACGCCCCGTTCCAGAAGCGTCGGCGCGAAGCTCGCCGAGACGGCCCAGTCGCCGTCAGCAACGCTGTCCTCGCCGACCATGGCGCCGATGCCGTACGTCAGGCCCTCCCGGTCACGCACCGTGCCCATCAGGCGTCCGGTGAAGCCCCGCCCGAGAACCGCTGTACCGACCCGCAGGGCCAGCGCATCCGGATCCCGATAACGAAGTCCGGTCGGCTGGCCGATGATCACCGAGGCACTCGGCTTGTCGTTCAAAGGCACCGTGATGCGACGCGCCGCCCCGGGGGCGGCGGGTGCTGCCGGGCGCACGTAGTCCTGACCGCCCGTCCAGCCGCCGAAGTCCTTGGTGACCTCGTCCTGCACCTCGGCGGTGGGCACATCGCCGGCCAGCACCAGCGTCAGGTGGCTCGGGCCGACGTACTTGGCGTGGAAGCTCTTGACCTCGCCGAGCTCGGCGGTGCGGGCTGCCGCGAGATATTCCTCGGTGGTATGCGGATGATTCGGATGCCCGTCCGGAAATATCGCCCGCCCAAACGCTTCCTGGGCCCGCGGGCCCGTGTTTTGCAGCGAGGCCTGCAAGGAGCCGGCGAATTGTTGCTTGGCCTTGGCAAATTCGGCGGCCGACAGCGCCGGCTCCTTGAGTTCCATGGCGATCAAACCGAGCACCAACGGCAGGTCTTTCTTTAGACACCTGGCCCGAATCTCCAGCGTCTGCGTGCCGACTCCGAAGGAGATCTGCGCGCCGACATTGTCGAGCTTGTCGGCGATCTGGAACTTGTCGAGGGTCTTCGTTCCCCGATCCAGCATCAAGCCTGTCAAGGTGGGAATCGCGATGTTGCCGGTTCCCGCCATGGCATCGCCCGCGGGCAGCGAGCCCAGGATGACGACCACGTCTTTGACGCCGGTCTGATAGGTGATGAGATCGATCTGCGCCACTTGTGAGCGGTGAGCGTTGTCCACCATCGCCGCCGAGGCCACCGCTGAGGTGCCGAGACTCGCGACGAGACCGATCGCGCCCATCCAATGCCGCATGCGAACGCCGCACGCCGTGTACCGATCCGTCCTCATGATCCCTTCTCCCCGCTCTTCGGAGTCGGAACGAACCAGCCGGTGGTGCTTTGGCCCTCATTGAGGTATTGCCGCGCGACACGCTGCACGTCGGACCCTGTCACCTGCTCCACTTTTTCCGGAAAAGTGACATACAACGTCCAGTCGCCCACCGCGATCCATTCGTTCAGTTCGCTGGCAACGGCGGCGGTACCATCGCGCTTATAGGCGTCGGCGGCGAGATATTGCTGTTTGACCCGTGCGATCTCCTGCGGCGTCACGCCGTCGCTCTTGATCTTGGCGATCTCCTTGAGCAACGCCTGTTCCACCTGGGCGTGCGTCGCTCCTGGCGCGAGCATCGCGTACACCGTGTGCAGCGACAGATCGCGATGCTCGTCCGTCCCGGCATCCGCGCGCAGCGCGAGACCCTGATCGACCAGCGCCCGGTAGAGCCGCGAGGTCTTGCCCGAGCTCAAGATGGCATCGAGCATCTCGAGCACCGGCTCATCGGCATCGCGGCCGTTCGGTACCTTGTGGGCGATCACGACGCTGCCGAGCTCGCCCGGGCGTTCGACGGTCACCCGCCGCGCTCCCGTCTGCGCCGGCTCCTCCGTATAGATGGTCGGGATCGGCTCGGGCGAATGCGGGTACGCGCCGTAGTATTTCTTGACGAGAGTCAAAATCGGCGCCGTCTCGACATCGCCCACCACCGTCACGGTGGCATTGTTCGGCCAGTAGAAAGTGTCGTAAAACTCGCGCAGTTTGGCGATCGGCACGTGCTCGATGTCGCTCTTCCAGCCGATGGTCGGATGATGGTACGGGAGCGCCACATACGCCGCCGCGGTCACCTCTTCCATGAGCGCGTTGTTCGGGTCGTTCTTGCCCCGCTCGTACTCGTTGCGCACCACGGTCATCTCGGCCTGCCGATCCGCCTCGTGCAGCCACAGATGACGCATGCGGTCGGCCTCGATGGCGACGTAACCGTCCAGGTCATCGCGCCCGATCGTCGCGAAATAATTGGTGCGATCGACCGCCGTCGAGGCGTTGAATTGCCCGCCGACCCGTTCCAGGAATTGCTTGATGCTGTTGCCCTTCGGATCGTTGAACGCATCGCTGCCTTTGAACATCAAATGCTCGAGGATGTGGGTTGCGCCGGTGGTTCCCGTGACTTCGTTGCGGGAGCCGACGCGGTAGGTCACCTGGAACGTCACGACCGGTGCCGAGTGATTGGCGGCGATCAGCACGGTGAGCCCATTGCTGTCCAGACGATACTCGTCGATGCCGCCGAGCGATTTCACCCAGGTGTACCCCGGCACCGCCATCTTGACCGGTGCCCCCGCGGCCGCCGCCGGAGCTGGCGCGACCGATGGCGGCGCGGCGCCGGAATCGGCCCACGCGAATCCGGCAACGAGCATCCCCGACAGGATAACCGAGGCACCTGGCGCCAGTGCGCGCGCCGCTGCGCATGCCGCTGCGCGCGCCGCTGCCTTCATTTTCCGATCGTCCATACATCACTCCCCGAACAGTCGAGCCTCATTACACGATCGTGCATTCTAGTAGGTCGAGGCGGTAATTGCGGATCGCGGGACGAGCGGGCGTGCTTTCAGGCCGGCCCCACCTGCCTCGCGCTGTACCGCAAGCGGCCTCTCGTCGTGCCCTAGATCGCTTCGAGAAAACCATCTCAATTAATTGTATTTACTATGTTAATATAAGTCAGTGGGATCGCAACCAAGAACCTCAAGCCGCAGCGTTGCCCTGTTCGATCTGGACGGCACCCTCACCTTTCACGATACGTTGATGCCCTTCCTGATCGGCTTCGCGGCCCGCCATCCCTCGCGGCTCGGCGGCGTATGGCGTTTGGCGCCGGCACTCGCCGCGTATGCGCGCGACCGGGACCGCGGCCTGTTGAAGTCCCGCCTCATCAGCGTGGCGATGGGCGGTGCGCGGCGCGGGGAGATCGCGGCGTACGCGGCCGAGTACGTGCGCCGACTCGAACCGCGCGGCGTGTTCCGCGCCGGCGCGTTGGCGACCTTGGAAGCACATCGCGCGGCCGGCGATCATCTGGTTCTGCTCTCCGCGAGCCCGGATTTGTATGTGCCGTCCATCGGCGAGCATCTGCGCTTCGAGCGCACGCTCTGCACCGAGGTGCTGTGGGATGGTGACCGGCTGAACGGCGCATTGAAGACCCCGAATCGCCGCGGCAACGAAAAGGTGCGCTGTCTGGAGTGGCTGCGCACGCAGTATCCCCATGCCCCGATCGTCGCCTACGGCAACAGCGATTCCGATCTGCCTCACATGAACAGGGCCGACCGTGCCGTGCTGGTCAACGCAAACGCGCGAGCCCGGCGGCTGGCTGCCGAAATGGGGATTGCCACCGCCGACTGGCAATGAGCCGGAAACTTGCGGAGCCCGGGCCCGGGCGGCGACAGCGCGCCGATCGCGGATCAGCGCCGGACGGTCTCGAGCAGCCGGTGGAGCTTTCGCAGCAGCGCCTCGGTATCGTCCCACCCGATGCACGGGTCGGTGATCGATACCCCGAACTCGAGCGTGGATAGATCCTTCGGGATGGCCTGGTTTCCGGGCTTCAAGTGGCTCTCGAGCATCAGCCCGACGATCGAACGGTTGCCATCGAGGATCTGGGCCACGCAGTTTTCGGCCACCAGCGGCTGAATGCTCGGATCCTTGTTGGAGTTGCCATGACTGCAGTCGACCACGATGTTCGGCGGCAGATTCGCCTGCGCGAGCTGCCGCTCGGCGAGCGCGATGCTCACCGCATCGTAGTTGACCCGCCCGCCGCCGCCGCGCAAGACGATGTGCGCGTGCTGATTGCCCCGGGTGCGAAACACCGCCGATTGGCCCTGCTGGGTGATCCCGAGGAAATGATGCGGATGGCGCACGGACTCGAGCGCGTTGATCGACGTGGCGAGCGACCCGTCGGTGCCGTTCTTGAAGCCGACCGGAGTGGATAGTCCGCTTGCCATCTCCCGGTGGGTCTGCGATTCCGTGGTGCGCGCACCGATCGCCGTCCAGCTGATGAGCTCGGACAGGTATTGCGGCATGATCGGATCGAGCGCCTCGGTGCCCGCCGGCAGGCCGAGCTCGGCCACGTACAGGAGGAGTTCGCGCGCGAGCAATATCCCCTTCTCGATGTGAAACGAATCGTCGAGGTCCGGATCGTTGATCAATCCTTTCCAGCCCACTGTCGTGCGCGGTTTCTCGAAATACACCCGCATGATCAGCACCAGCGTGGAACCGACCTCATCCGACAGACGCTTCAAGCGATCGGCGTATTCGCGCGCCGCATCCACGTCGTGGATCGAGCACGGACCCACCACCACGAACAGCCGCGGGTCGCGCCGCTCCAGAATCGCACGGATGAGCTCGCGCGAACGGAACACGGTGTCGGAAGCCCGCTGCGTCAGCGGGAGCGTGCGCTTCACCTCTTCGGGGGTCGCCAACAAGTCGCTCGAGGCGACATTGACGTTCTGCAATCTATCTTGGATATCCGTCACGGGGACCTACATCGATGTTCGAATGGTCCAGAGCTCCGGAAAGAACTTGAGCTCGAGGGCTTTGGTGAGGTACGAAACACCGCCGGTGCCGCCCGTGCCGCGCTTGTATCCGATGATGCGCTCCACCGTCTTCACATGGGTGAAGCGCCAGAGTTGAAACTTGTAGTCGAGATCGACCAGCCGCTCCGCCAGCTCGTACAGATCCCAATCCTTGACTGAATTGTGGTACACGCTGAGCCACGCGGCCGCAACTTGTTTGCTCGCCTGGTAGGGCTGCGTGAAATCGCGGTCGATGGCCTGCGCCGGCACGTCGAGACCGCGGCGCGAGAGGAGCCTGAGCACCTCATCGTAGAGGCTCGGCGCCTTGAGGGCGCGCTCGAGCTGCTCGTAAGCCGGCGGGTCGTTGCGGAACACCTCGATGAGATCGGCGTTCTTGTTGCCGATCAGGAATTCGAGCATCCGATACTGCAGCGATTGGAAGCCCGACGAGCGCCCGAGCGTGTTGCGGAAGGCCGAGTAATCGTAAGGGGTGATGGTCGCAAGCACATCCCAGGATTGCAGCAGCTGCTGCTGGATCGTGGAAACCCTCGCCAGCATCTTGAAGGTCGGACCCAGATCATCGCGTCGTACGCAGTCGACCACGGCGTTCAATTCGTGCAGACAGAGCTTCATCCACAGCTCCGAAACCTGATGGATGACGATGAACAGCATTTCGTCGTGCTGGTAGGACAGCGGCCGCTGCGCATCCAGGAGCTTGTCGAGGTTCAGGTATTGTGAATAGCTCAGCGAGTTACCGAGATCCCAGTGCACCTCCTCGTCGGAAAGATCGACGAAAGGCTTCGCGGCGATTTTGGATTCGGTCATCTCAGGTCCCGAAGACCCAGAGCGGCACGGTCCGCCATCCCGCCAGGAGTTCGCGGTCGAGACGGCGATAATCGGGCTCGAGAGACTCCACCAGCCGCCAGAAGGCGGGGGAATGGTTCATGTGCTGGGTATGCGCGAGCTCGTGCACGAACAAATAACGCACCACCTGCGGCGCGAGGAACACGAGCGAGCAATTGAGGCTCACGGTGCCTCGCGTCGAACAGCTCCCCCAGCGCGTGCGCTGGCAACGGATCACCACCCGCTTTACCGGGTAGCTCAAATCCCGGGACAGCTCGAACAAGCGCGGCGCCAAGCGCTCTTCAGCGGCTTGCTTGAGCCACTCCTGCAGTCTCTCGCGCGCTTTCGCAGAGTCCTCTGCACGCACCACGAGACGCTCGCCGTGCAACCAGACGCCTAAGCGCGCGCCGCTGCGCGCGCCGCCATTTGCAGATTGCTGCCATTCCACCGCGAGCCGCTCGCCGGTGTATGCGAAGTCGATGCGCTCGGGCACGGCCGCGGCCGGCTGCGCGAAGCATTGCATGGCAGCCACTTTCCGATCGATCCACGGCGTGAAGCGCTGCACGAAATCCCGCACCGCCCGGGCATTGACGCCCACCGGGACCACGATCTCGACGCGGCCGCCGACGTGCACCCGGGCGGTGAGTCTGCGCGCCCGAGCGCTCACTCGCACCGCAAAAGGGTCTCTCGAGCCGCGCGTCTCGAACAGCGATAGTTGCGTGGCTTGTGCCTTCATCGCGTCGAATGATACCAGTTTCGGCGCGGGTGGCGGCCGCTCCGGCCTAGCGGTGCACGAGGCTGCCCATTTGCCGTTGCGCGGCCTTGTAGTCGGGCGCAACGATCAGCGCCTTCTCGATCCAGTTGCGCGCGCCCAACGTGTCGCCGCGGCTTTGCAGTTGCAGGCCGAGCGCGAGATACGCCTGTGCGTGCCCCCAGCCCGGAACGTCGTTCCGCGTCGCGGAAGACTGATCGAAAATCTTCGCGGATTCCCCGAGCTCGGCGAACGCCCGCTCCGCCTCCGGCGAATGCGGCTTCGACCGCGAGAAGCCGTCTTGCGCCATGAAATAGAGCACGCGCGGATTGCGTGGATCGAGCTTGAACGCGGCGTTCAGGCGCTCCTCGGCTTTCGAGCGCAGCAGCACCGCCTCCAAGCGGCGTCGCTTCGCGAGCTCGTCGTAGCAGGTCGACTGAAGCACGAGCGCTTCCACCGATTTGACATCTTGTTCGAGGATGGGCTTCAACTGATCGACGCAATCCGCGAACGCGGGCGCCGCATCATGCGCCCGTTTACCCTGCGCCAGCAGTCCGAATCGATACTCGGCGTGCGCCAGATGATAGCGCAGCGAGGCATCGGCGCCACCGGCCTTCACCTGGTTGGCAAGACTTTGTACGAGGCTCGCCAGCTGATTGATATCCTCCGACTGATAGGCGTACAAGATCTGTGCCTGCATGTCGCCGCCTTCCTGGGCGAAGCCGCTCGCCGCAGCGAGCGACAACGACAACCACGCCAATCCCAACCACCTACGCATGCAGGAACTCCCGGCGAGCCTTAATATGGCAATCGAAGATATCACAACGAAGCAGCGGTACTTGAGCCACGAACTCATCGACATCGGATCGAATTTGACGCATTCGAGCTTCGCCGGCGACTTGGCCTCCGTCATGGAGCGGGCGGCTCATGCCGGGGTGACTCGCCAGATCGTGACGGGCGCGGATCTTGAGAGCTCGCGGGCAGCGGCCGCCCTCGCCTCGGCGTACCCCGGCGCGTTGTGGTGCACGGCCGGGGTGCATCCGCATCATGCGCAGCAGTTCGCACCCGCGGGGCGGGCGGAGCTCGAGGAGATACTGTCGCTGCCCCGGGTCGTGGCGGTCGGCGAATGCGGGCTGGACTACTTCAGGGATTTTTCACCGCGAGCAGCGCAGCGCGAGGCCTTCGTCGCGCAGCTCAAGATCGCCGTGGCATCCACGAAGCCGGTGTTCCTGCACCAGCGCGATGCTCACCAGGACTTCACGGCCATTCTGGCCGAATTCCGTCCCGCCCTGCGCGGCGGCGTTGCGCATTGTTTCACCGGTGGGCCGCGCGAGCTCGAGGCCTATCTCGCGCTCGATTTGTCGATCGGCGTTACCGGTTGGGTGTGCGACGAGCGGCGCGGAGCGGATCTGCGCGAGGCGGTGCCACTGATTCCGGCGGATCGTCTCATGATCGAGACCGATGCACCCTACCTGTTGCCCCGGGACCTCGAGCCCCGGCCGAAATCACGGCGCAACGAGCCCGCGTTCCTGCCGCACATCGCGCAAGTGCTGGCGGCGCTGCGCGGCCAATCCCCGGAGGCGGTGGCGAAAACGACCACCCGCAATGCCGTGCGGCTCTTCGGCCTCTAAAGGTTGGTGAACAGATGCGGGCTCGGCTTGAGCTGAGCCACCAGGCGGCTCCACACTTCCTCGGACTGCGCGAGCGCAGCCGAGCCCTTCAACGATCGGTCGACGGGCGGGAATTCAACTTCGATGCCGTCCAGCATCATCACGTACTTGGGCATGCCCTTGGTGAACTTGCCGAGGTTGGAAAAAAGCAGCGGCCCTCGACGGGAAACTCGCCCACCAGCGCTTTGACGGCCGCAATCCGGTCGTAGAGGGCCGGCTGCGGATTATCGAAGGTGAAGCGCCGGCGGCCGATCACCGTCCAATCGCTCATCTGGTCGCCGCCGAAGATCAGACCTGCCACACGGCGAGTGTCCAGGATCAGCACACCGCGCGGCGTGAGCAGCAAATGGTCGACGTGAATGTGGCCGCCCATTCCGTCCGGTACCAGCACCTGATGCGCCGCTTCGTAGGCGACTCGATCGAGACGCATCAGCAAGGATTTGCGCCGGGCGCGGCGCTGGTAGGCGCGCAGGCCCACGAAGCCCCCGGCTCCGATGACCACGAGCGCGGCCCCTGCGGCGACCCACTGCGGCTCGATTCGAAGATCGTTCATCACACCAATGACTCCGGCGAAACCTCGTTCGAGCGCAGGCGAGTCATTCTAGAGCGGCCGCCACTGCCTTGAGCGTGGGCGGCAAGTCCAAAAAGTGCTGGGGAAGCTTGAGCAGCCGCTCGAGCGCGGCAGGCACATCGATCGGTTTGCCGATGATCGGCTCCACCACGTCGTTGAACTTGGCGGGGTGCGCGGTCGCCACGAGCACCCACGGCCGATCCCGTCGATCGCGTTCGCCGAGGCGGCGGTAGACCTCCGCCGCAGTCGCCGTATGCGGGCACCATTCGCGTCCAAACTGCATGAAATCCTCTCCGATCCGACGGCGGATTGTAGCGTCATCGACGCTGTCCGCGCTCAAGTGTTCGCTGATCGCATCGAAGCTCGGATAGAAGGCTCGGATGCGCTCCATATTGCTGGGGTTGCCCACATCCATCGCCGAGGCCAGGGTCGCGATGCTGGCGCGCGGCCGCCAATCGCCCGACGCCAGGAAATCCGGCACCGTGCGATTGGCGTTGTGCGCCAAAACGATGCGCTCGATGGGGAACCCGGCCGCCCGCGCCCAGATGGCCGCGAAGGCATTGCCCAAATTACCGGCCGGGATGATGAACGAAGGTCTCGCGCCCGTGCGCCGCTGTACATCGAGGCTCGAGGCCGCGTAGTACACCATTTGCGGCAGCAAGCGGCCGATGTTGATGCTGTTGGCGGAACTGAAGCGATGCTTGGCGCGAAGCGTGAAGTCGACGAACGCCTCCTTCACCAGCCGCTGACAGTCGTCGAAAGTCCCATCGATGCGCAAGGCGATCACGTTATCGCCCCAGCAGGTGAGCTGTTGCTCCTGGCGGGCGCTCACCAGACCCTTCGGATAAAGCACCACGATGCGCACCCAGGGCCGCAGGTGAAACGCGGATGCGACGGCGCCGCCGGTGTCGCCGGAGGTCGCCACGAGAATGGTCATCGGCGGCTCGACCGGGGTTTGCAGGCGCTGCAGGGTTTCCGCGAGAAAACGTGCGCCGAAATCCTTGAACGCCGCAGTGGGCCCATGGAACAGCTCGAGTACGAACAGCGGATCCTGGCACGCAGTCACGGCGGTGGTCGGTGCCGGAAAGTCCAGAGCAGCCTCGGCGATCTCGCCGAGCACCGGACGCAACTTGTCGCCCTCGAAAAATCCGTCCAACGTGCGCTGCGCGATCTCCGGCAGGCGCTCGATGCCGGCGAAGGAGGCCGCATCGATGAGCGGCAGCCGCGTGGGCACGTACAGTCCGCCGTCCGGGGCCAGCCCCTGGCGGATTGCATCGCTCAGCGCGACGGCGGTTGCGCCCGCCCGCGAGCTCGCAAATTTCATTTCCTCGGTCATGGGGAAACCCTAGGCATCGACCACTCGAGCACCGGCGTTATCGAGCGAGGAGATCCACGAATCCGATTCGAGACCGTGCGCGGTAAAGGCAGCCGTCATGGCCGCGCGTACGCCCTCGGTATGTTGGATCTCCGCCCAGGCAAATATCGCCGGTCCAGCCCCCGAAATGGAGCATCCCAGCGCACCTTCGGACATGGCGCTGCGCTGCACATCCTTGAAGCCAGGAATGAGTTTCTGGCGTTGCGGCTCGATGATCACGTCGTTGAACGAGTCGCGGATCATGTCCAGATCGTTGGAGTAGCATCCGCTGATGAAGCCCGCGAGATTCGCCGTCTGCCAGACGAAATCCGAGCGGGTCACGTCGCTCTTCAATACGGCGCGCGCCTCGCGCGTCCCCAGGTGCATGTGCGGATGGACCAGCACGCAGCGGATCGAGGCCGGCACGGGGATTTGCTTCACGCGCGGATGATCGATGCCGACCGTCAGCACCAATCCCCCGAACAGGCAAGGAGCGATGTTGTCGACATGCACCGAGCCGCTCGCGACGATCTCGCCCTCCATCGCGAACTTGAGGAGCTTCAGCCGCGGCGCCGGATCCTCGATGAGCGCATTGGCCGCGACCACGGCGGCCACGGCGGAGGCCGCGGACCCTCCCATGCCCGAGGCCAGGGGAATGCCCTTCTCGATCTCGATTTCGAAACCGAAATCCAACCCGAGCGCCGCGCGCATGGCCTGCAGCGCACGGCCGGCGGTATTGCTGCCGGGCTCGACGGGAAGATCTCCCGCAATGCCGGTTACCGCGCGGATGCGTATCAGAGGCTCCTCGATGCGGCGCAGGCGCACCCGATCGCCCACTGCCTCCACCGTGTGCCCCAGAATGTCGAATCCGATCCCCACGTTGGCGACGGTGGCGGGCGCAAAGGCGATGACTTGGGCGAGCCTCCAGCTCACAGATGCGCTCCAAGATACGCCGAGAGGCGCAACAAGTCCGCGAACACGCCCCCCGCGGTGACCTCCGGCCCGGCGCCCGGTCCCTGAACGATCAGCGGATTGTCGCAGTACCTGCGAGTCGCAAAGCGCACCACGTTGTCGGTGAGCGCAATGTTCGCGAACGCATGCCGGGCATCCAGGCGCGTCAGCCGCACGGTGGCCTTGCCGTCGGCATCGACCCGTCCGACATAGCGCAACACCTGCCCCGCTTTCCTGGCCTCCTTCAGGGCATCGGCCATGATGGCGTCGAACTCGGGCAGCCTCTCCATGAACTCCTCCACGCCGCAGCCGTCGAGCGCCGGCGGGACGAGACCCACGACCTCGACATCGGCCATTTCCAGCGTAAGGCCCATCTCACGGCCGAGGATAATGAGCTTGCGCGCGACATCCATGCCCGACAGATCATCGCGCGGATCCGGTTCAGTGTAGCCCTTCTGTTTGGCGGTGCGCACGATCGAGGAGAACGACTCGCTGCCGTCGAACACGTTGAACAGGTACGCGAGCGTCCCCGAGAAGATGCCCTCGATGCGGGTGATGTCGTCGCCGGTCTCGCGCAGATCGCGCAGCGTCTGAATCACCGGCAGGCCGGCGCCCACGGTGGCTTCGTACAAGTAATGGGTCCCCGCGGCACGCGCGGCATCCTTCAGGGCGCGATAGTCGGGAAGCGCGCCGGAGTTCGCTTTCTTGTTCGGGGTCACCACGTGGATGCCCCGCGCCAGCCAGTCGCGATAGTTGGACGCCACCTGGGCGCTGGCGGTGCAGTCGATCAGCACCGTGTGCGGGATGTAATCGGCCTGGCAATGCGCCGCGAACTTCTCGAGGTCCACGGGCTCGCCCTTCTCCTCGAGGAGCTGCGACCAATGGGCGAGATCGATGGCTTTCTCGGCGAGGATCATGCGTTTGGAGCTTGCGATCCCGCGCAGGCGCAAATCCAGGTTGAGCGCGCGCAGACGCTCGATCTGGCTCGCGATCTGTTCCAGAAGCACGTGGCCCACCGTGCCCGGGCCGATCAATCCGATCGACAGGGTGTAGGGCGACAGATAGAAAGCAGCGTGCACGGCGCGCAGCGCCTTGGCGGCGAACTTGCCGTCGACCACCAGGGAGATGTTGCGCTCCGAGGCTCCCTGTGCGATGGCGCGCACGTTGATCGCCGCATCGCCGAGCGAGTTGAACACGTTCGCTGCGACACCGTGGGCGCCGGCCATGCCGTCGCCCACCACAGCGAGGATGGCGAGGTCCAAGGTCACATCGACGTGCTGAATCTGCCCGTCGCGAAGCTCCGCATCGAACGCGCGCCGCACCGCTTCCTCGGCACGTTCGGCCTGTGCCGCGGGGATCGCAAAGCAGATCGAATGTTCGGAGCTTCCCTGGGAGATCAAGATGACCGAAATTCCGGCATCGCGCAGAGCCCCGAACAGACGGTGAGCCGTGCCCGGCACGCCGATCATCCCGGCGCCCTCCAGATTGACCAGAGCGACCGGATCGATGGTGGTGATGCCCTTCACCTTGAGTGCGGACACGGGATTCGCGCAGATGAGCGTGCCGTGCTTCTCGGGCGCGAAGGTGTTGCGGATGTAGATCGGGATGTCGCGCGCGACCGCGGGCTCCATGGTCTGCGGATGGATCACCTTGGCGCCGAAATATGCGAGCTCCATGGCCTCGTTGTAGGAGAGCTGATCGATCACCTGCGCGTTCGGCACGAGCCTCGGATCGGCGGACAGAACGCCATCCACGTCCGTCCAGATCACGATTTCCGAGGCCTGCAGCAAGGCGCCGAAAATGGAGCAGGAAAAATCGCTCCCGTTGCGTCCCAGGGTGGTCTGCATGCCGCTGGTCGTGGTCGCGACGAACCCCGTCACGACGAGCCTGCCCTTGAAGCCCTTGGGCACCCGCTTGCGCAAGTTTTGCTCGCTCAACTCCCACTGAACGGCCGGTCCCAGGGGGCCCCACTCGACGATGATGACGTCGCGCGCGTCGATCCACAGGACGTCGCCGTCGATGCGCTCGCGCTCGCGCAGGAACGGGGCGAACAGCCGGGTGGACCAGATCTCGCCGTAGCCCGCGATCACATCGCGCATCGAATACGTCGCCTGTCGGATCAGCCGCACGGTTTGCAGCACGCCCGCGATGTCGCGGCAATCTTTCGCGAGCTGCACGCAGTAGGTTTCGCACGCGGCCGGCGACAAAAGCTCGGCGGCCAGCTGCTCGTGGCGCTTCCAGAGTTCCTCGATCGCTCCGGCCATGTCCCCATCCGGCCTCTCGGCGAGCGCGACCGAATTCAGCAGCGCGTCGGTGACCCCTCGGCACGCGGACAGCACGACGGCCTCGCGCGGGCTCGAGGACGCCTCAATGATCTCGGCGACGCGCCGGAAACAGCCCGCGTCCGCAACACTCGAACCGCCAAACTTATGTACGATCCACTGATCCATATTTCACTAGAGCGCCACACTCTCCCGAGCGGCGCGCCATTCCCGTGTAAGTTGTTGAATTGCGGCCGGCAACCGCTAGACAGGCCGGAACTTTAATCGCACGAGAGGCAGGGTAGCAAGCACAAAACGTGGGCCGGTGCCTCAGGAACGCCCCGTGCCGCGAGCCCGGCCGAGAGATTTTTTGGGATTGGCGCCGTGACGGCCGGTGCCGGATTTCGGCAGCCCCGTATGCTGGGTACGAAACGGCTGCGAGGCGGCGGTCCGCGGACCCACCGGCTGGTAGGCGGGAACCAGGTGATGCTTGCCGTTGCCGATCAGGTCGGCGCGCCCCATGCGCTTCAGCGCCTCGCGCAGCACCGGCCAGTTGTCCGCGTCGTGATAACGCAGGAACGCCTTGTGCAGGCGCCGCACCCGGGTTCCCTTCGGCACGATGACCTCCTCGCTCGAGCGCGAGATCTTCTTCAGCGGATTTTTACCGGAGTGATACATGGCGGTGGCGGTCGCCATGGGCGACGGCAGGAAGGCCTGCACCTGATCGGCACGAAAGCCGTTCTTCTTCAGCCACAGGGCCAATTCCAGCATGTCCGAGTCGCGGGTGCCGGGATGCGCGGCGATGAAGTACGGGATGAGGTATTGCTCCTTGCCCGCGGCTTTGGAGTATTTGTCGAATTGCTCCTTGAATCGGTAGTAAGCCCCGACCCCGGGCTTCATCATCTTCGAGAGCGGGCCCTCGCCGATGGCTTCGGGCGCGATCTTGAGATAACCGCCGGTGTGATGGGTCGCGAGTTCCTTCACATACTCGGGCGATTCCACGGCGAGGTCGTAGCGTACGCCGGAAGCGATCAGCACCTTCTTGATGCCCTTGAGCGCGCGCGCGCGCCGATACAGGCGGATGAGCGGCGCGTGATCGGTGTTCAGGTTTGGACAGATGCCGGGATATACGCACGAGGGACGACGGCAGGCGGATTCGATGGCGGTGCTCTTGCAGTGCAGCCGGTACATGTTCGCCGTGGGACCGCCCAAGTCCGACACCACTCCGGTGAATCCCGGAACGGTATCGCGGATGGTCTCGATCTCGCGGATGACCGAATCCTCGGACCGGCTCTGAATGATGCGTCCCTCGTGCTCGGTGATCGAGCAGAACGTGCAGCCCCCGAAACAGCCGCGCTGAATGGAGACCGAGAAACGAATCATGTGATACGCCGGGATTCGCGCCGCGCCATATTGCGGGTGCGGGCGGCGCGCATAGGGCAGCTCATAGATGGCGTCCATGTCTTGCGTGGCCAGCGGCAGCGGCGGCGGATTGAGCCACACTTCCTGCGTGCCGTGGCGCTGCACGAGCGCCCGGGCATTTCCCGGGTTCGACTCCAGATGCAGGATTCTCGACGCGTGCGCATACAGCACCGCGTCCGAGCTCACCGCCTCGAAAGAGGGCAGCCGGATGACGCTGCGCTCGCGCCCGGCATTCGGCACCTGGCGAAAAAACTTCACCACCCGGTGACCCGCGGCAGGCGGCGCCGGCGCAGGGTCCGCGCCGGCCCTCAAGCGCTCTGCCTCATCGGCATAGGGATTGACCGGCGGGGCGGGCGGTCCCGGCGTGTCGAGCTCGCTCGAGTCGATCTCCACCCAATCGTCCGGCACTGCGCGCCGCAAAAAGGCGGTGCCGCGCAAGTCCCGGATGTCGCCGATGCTCTCGCCCGCATCGAGTCGCTGCGCGAGCTCGACCACCTGCCGCTCTGCGTTGCCGTAGACCAGCAAATCCGCATTGGAATCCACCAGCAGCGAGCGGCGCACCTGGTCCGACCAGTAGTCGAAATGCGCGATGCGCCGCAAGCTTGCCTCGATGCCGCCGATCACGAGGGGGACGCCGTTGAAGGCCTCGCGCAGACGCTGCGCGTATACGATGACGCAGCGATCCGGCCGTTTACCGCCCTCGCCCCCCGGCGTATACGCATCATCGCTGCGCACCCGCCGGTCCGATGTATAGCGGTTCACCATGGAGTCCATGTTGCCGCCGGTGACACCGAAGAAGAGCCGCGGCGCGCCCAAGCTCAGAAAATCGCGCGTGCTGCGCCAATCCGGTTGCGCGATGATGCCCACGCGAAACCCGCGACTCTCGAGCACGCGCCCGATGATCGCCATGCCGAAACTCGGGTGATCCACATAGGCGTCGCCGGTGACCAGAATCACGTCGCATTGATCCCAGCCGAGCGCGTCCAGCTCCGCGCGCGAGGTCGGCAGAAACGGCGCCGGCGCGGCGCCGGCAGGGCGCGCATTCACCCGAGGTCGACCGGGATATAGATTTGTGCGTCGTCGCGTTGAATCAGCAGCGCGACGGTGTGTCCCGCGCGAGCCACCTCACGCTTCAAGTCCGCGACCGTCGACACTCCCGCACCGTTCACCCCGAGCACCACGTCGCCGGCCTGCAGTCCCGCGGCGAGCGCGGGCCCGGTCACCTCCTCGACCACCAAGCGGCCGTGGGTGTGGAGTTCGCGCTGCTCGTTCGGCTCCAAGGGCCTCACCGCGAGACCCAGCTTGCCGCCGTCGTCCTCGGCGCCATTATTGCGAGCGGCCTGGGCCGGTGTGTCCTCCAGCAGCACCGTCTTGACCGTCACCTCGGTCGCCTTGCGATCGTGCCAAACGCCGAGCTTTGCCTCGGTCCCGGGACGCAGCTGCGAGATCACCGTTGGCAGATCGTACGAGTGATCGATGTTGCGGCCGTTGACACTGGTGATGACGTCGCCCGGCTTGAGCCCCGCCTTCTCGCCCGGGCTTTGCGGCTCGACCGCGCTGATCAGGGCGCCGTGCGGAGTCGTCAGGCCGAAGGTCAGCGCGAGCTGCTGCCCGATGTCCTGGACCGACACACCGATCCGGCTGCGGGCCACCTTGCCGGTCTTCATGAGCTGATCTTTGACGTTGAGCGCCACGTCGATCGGAATGGCGAACGACATGCCCATGTAGCCGCCGGTGCGGCTGTAGATCTGAGCATTCATGCCGATCACCTGTCCGTCCAGATTGAACAGCGGGCCGCCGGAGTTGCCCGGATTCACGGCGGCGTCGGTTTGAATGAAGGTCACGAAGGAGGTGCCGCTGTCGTCGGGCAGCGGGCGTCCCACGGCGCTCACCACTCCCGCGGTCACGCTGTTCTCGAAGCCGAACGGCGAACCGATGGCGATCGCCCACTGTCCGGGTTTGATCTTGTCCGGATCGCCAAACCGGACCGTCGGCAGGCCCGTGGCGGGAATCTTGATCAGCGCCACATCGCTGCGTTTATCGGCACCGATCACCTTGGCGCGAAACTCACGCCGATCGGTGAGCTTGACCGTCACTTCGGAGGCGTCGGCCACCACATGGGCATTGGTGAGCACGTAGCCGTCGGGCGTGACGATGAACCCCGATCCGATACCGTGCGCGGGCGGTGCGTGGTCCGGACCCGGCGTCGGCATCTGAAAACGATGGAAGAATTGCGATAGCGGATCATCCTCCCCCGGGTCGCCGCCATTGCCGCCACCACCCCCGAGTTTCTGGGGCTTCTCGACGACGCTGATATTGACCACGGCGGCGCCGTTCTCCGCCACCAGGCCGGAAAAATCCGGCAGCCCGGTCACGCGGCTGCCGGAGGCGGGGGTGGGCGCGACCGGGACCGCCACGGGTGCCGCCGCCGAGGAAGGCGCGGGGAGGACATTGGACACGCCGGCATCGGCGTTGGAGCCCTGATGGGCCACGACCGCCACGAAGATGCCCGCGAGCACCGCCAACGACCAGGTTCTCATGCTACCCATTGCAATATGTCCTCTCCAAGAATCAATTCAGGGGCGCCCAGGGGACAGACCCTCCCCTTGGGGACATTGTTTCAATTTTCCAGGCTTTTGTGACCATTTCCGGGATTTCCACCATGCGCGGCCAGAACTGTGAATTCTCGACGGGCGCAAACGCCTCGTCAGCGGCTAGTCTGGACATCCTATCGAGGTCCAGATCCTCTGTTTATGCCCGATTCGACCGGTCCAGTCCTTTTGGTGGTGGGCGGCGACGCCAAGCGCCTCCAATGGCTGAACCACCACGTCACCAGCCACTGGCCGAGCGCGCAGGTGACCACCGTTCCCACACCCGACGCCGAGTCGCTCACCCGCTTCGTGGAGGAGCGGACGCCGGATGCGGTGATCCTGCAGATCGACTTCGGCAACGAGGCGCAGGCAAGCACGGGTCTCAATCACCTGACTCAAATGCTGCGCGCCCAGTCCAATACCCATTGCATCATACTCGCCGAGCACGGCAGTGAGCTATCAGCGGTGAGAGCGCTCAAATGTGGGGCGAAGGACTACCTGCCGCTTGCACGCATCAGCCGCGAGGCGCTGTTGAGCGCCGTCGGCGAGGCCTGCGCAAAACATCAGGCGGCGCAGACGGCCGCGGAGGCCTTTTTAGCGCCCGCCGGTGATGCGCCCTCGATTCACGTCCCCGGCTACACCATCGTCAAGGAGATTGCCACGAGCAATTTCTCCTCGGTATATCTTGCCCGCAGCACGCGTCTGCGCCGCAACGTCGTTCTGAAGGTGATGAGCCGGGGCAGCTCGGCCCGGGAACTCGACGATGCGGAGCGCTTCCAGCGCGAGTACGAGATCATTTCGAGCATCGCGCATCGTGCCATCGCGGAGATCTACGACTTCGGCGCCCTGCCGCAGCATCAATACCTCGCGCTCGAATACATCCCCTGTGGCGACTTGCGCGACCGCTTGCGCAACCCGATGAGCGTGGATGAGAGCTTGTATTACCTGCGGGCCATCGCCGAGGCGCTGCGGGTGATCCATGTGTTCGGAATCCTGCACCGGGACTTGAAACCCGCGAACGTCATGCTGCGCGAGGACAATTCGCCCGTGCTCATCGATTTCGGGCTCGCCCGGCGCTCGCTCGACGACGGCGGCACGACCGGCGCTGGACAGGTGTTGGGCTCGCCCTACTACATCAGTCCAGAACAGGCCCAAGGCCAACGCGTCGACGCGCGCACCGATTTGTACAGCCTGGGGGTCATGTTCTACGAGATGCTGACCGGGCAGCGCCCCTACGGCGGCAAAAGCGCCCTGGACATCATGGAGCAACACGCTCATGCACCCGTGCCGCGCCTGCCCGAGGGGGTGGCGCTGCAGCAAGCGCTGGTCGATCGGCTGATGGCGAAGCGCCTGTCCGAGCGCTACGTCTCGGCGGATGAGCTGCTCGCGGATCTGGGCCCGCTGGTCGCCGCAGTCGCCTGAGGCAGTCCCCTGGGGCGGCTGCGTGACTGCCGTCACGTAAGCGGCTGACTCGCCGCAGCATATGTAAAGAATCGCTTGGACCTGTGACAGCGTTCAACCTCTGCGGGGCCACCGTTTGGCACCCTGTCTGGAACCATGTTCATCAGTGCAAAGCGACACGAGCGCGAGAAGCAGGAGCTTCTCGAGGCGAGCAACCGCATCACCGAAGCGATCCTGCAGAACAGTGAACAGGGATTATTTCTCCTGGACGCCAGGGATAGGATTCAGCCGCAGGTATCACGGTCGCTCGGAACGCTCTTTCGCCGCCAGGACTTCTCGAACGTGAGCCTGGAGAAGCTCGTGGCGCCGATGGTGACCGCGAAGCTGCTCACCGTGGTACGCAATCACCTCGCGCAAGTGCTCGGCATGGCACCGCGCGAAAGCGCGATGGCCGCTCATACCCCGACCGCATCTTCTCCCGCGCCCAGCCCGGTGTCGGCGCAAATACAGCCGCTCGAGAACTTGCTTCGGCTCGAGGGCGCGGTGCAGCTCGAAGAGTCGAAAGTGATGGGCGGGCGGCAGGACTCGAACCCGCTCAAGGACCTCGAGGTGAGGCTGCCGAACGGCGACGGCGGTTTCGATTCGGCCCACTACTCGTTCGAATTCCACCCGCTCGAAGGCGAACCCCGGCTCTGGTTGGTGTGCGTCACGGACATCACGCGGGAAGTGCAGGTCGCACGCGAGCTCGAGGAGTTGCAGAGTCAGGTCGAGACGCAGGGCGAGATTCTGCGCAGCGTGCTCCAGGGAGGCGGCGCGCGGTTCGCGGCATTGGTACAGCGCACCGATGCGTCCATGAAGACGATCAACTCGGTGCTCAAGAAGCCGGCGCGCGAACAGGATGCGTTTCGCAGCAAACTCGAGGAGGCTCTCGACGAGGTCGATCGGGTGAGGCGCGACGCCGCAGCGTTCAAGCTCTCCGCGCTGGAATGGGCCGCGCGCCAGTTCGAGGACTCGCTCCACGATCTGCGCAGCCGCAATACACTCTCCGGTAGCGACTTCCTGCCGCTCGCGGTCAAGCTCGACCAGCTCTATGGGCAGTTCGCCACCCTCAAATCCTTGAGCAGCGCATCGACCCCGACGCAAGCCTCGCCGAATGGCGCCGGCGCGGCACCCAACATGACCGAGAACGGCACGCAGATCATCCAGGCTCCGAAGTTCATGGCGCAGAGATCTGCGCCGAAGCCGCCGCCCGTCCCGGGAACCAACAGTTCGGCACCGGCCGGGAGCCTCGAGAACACCCTTCGTGCCCTGACGGAACACGTAGCGGAGGAGCACAAGAAGACCGTGACTCTCGAGGTTCACGGCCTGAACCTCGTCCCCCCTCAGTATCAGGCGGCTGTGAAGAACGTGGCCATCCAGTTCATCCGCAACGCAGTGATGCATGGCGTCGAGACTCCGGCGGCGCGCGAAGCGAAGGGCAAGCCGCCTCACGGCACGTTGCGGTTGGAGTTCAAGAGTCTGGCCGACCGCAGTTTCGAGGTCCTGTTCGAGGACGATGGCAGCGGCTTGGATCCGGATCGGGTGCGCGCGACCGCCATCGCCCGGGGCGTCATCACGGGCGAAGGAGCGGCACGGCTGCGCGACCGGGAGGCGATCAAGCTGATCTTCAAATCGGCTTACTCCACGCTGGACAGCGTTGCCGGCGAGACACCGCACGGCAGCGGCCTGTCGCTGGTGCGACGCTACGTCCACGAAGCGGGAGGAAAAGTCGCACTGGCCAGCTTGCTCGGCCACGAGACCCGATTCAAAGTCACGTTGCCTCCGCTGGCCGATGCTGCGCCGGCGGCCGCAGCCGCCAACTAGCTAAGACTTCAACTCGACCAGCACCGACCCGGCCGGCACACGGTCGGCCAACGCGAATGGCAGGCGTTCGACCACCCCCGCATGCGGCGCGGTCACCGTGTGTTCCATTTTCATCGCTTCCAGCGTGATCAGCGGCGCGCCGCGGCTCACCGACTCACCGACGGTCACGTGCACCGCGACCACGGTTCCCGGCAGCGGTGTCACCAGCGAGCCCGAATCCGCTTCTGCAGTGGCCTGCAGGGCGTCCTCGGTCCGCACCGCGCGCAAGGAAACGTGTCCCCCTGCGCGGAACAGCTCGAGCACGCCGTCGCACACGACGATCTTGGCGCGTTCGATGCGGCCGCCGAGCTCGACCTCGAGCAGCGATCCGGCGCGGCTCACGAGGCGCAGATCATGATCTTCGCCGGATACGCGGCCGCGGTAGGAATTCGAGGCGTGCGCTTCGATACGCACCTCAACAGCGCCGAAGCGCCAGCGGGTGGCGGCGGGCGCACCGAGGCGCCAGCCGGAGGTATTCGACCAGAGCGAATTCGCGCCCGCCTCGCCCGTGGCGTACCAGAGAGCCGCGATCAGATGGTCCTCGCAAGAGGCGTCCCGTTCGCCGAATACGAGCTCGCCCCGGCGCACGCCAAGAAAATCGGTGCCCACCGCTCCGCGCTGGAATTGCTCGTCCCCGAGGATGCTCGTGAGCAGGGCGCGATTGGTCGCCACACCGGCGATCTCGAGCTGGCCGAGAGCCTCGCGCAACAGATCGCAAGCCCGTGATCGCGTCTCACCCCAGGCGATGACTTTGCCCAGCATGGGATCGTAAAACGCAGAGACTTCATCGCCCGCCTCGACACCGGTGTCGAGGCGCAGATGCGTTCCGAGCGTCGGCCACTCCAGATGGGTGATGCGCCCGACGCTCGGCAAGTAGTCATGGGCGGGATCCTCCGCGTACAGGCGTGCCTCGACGGCAGCGCCCCGTTGCTCGATTCGATCTGCCGGCAGCCGTCCGCCACGCGCGACGTGCAGCTGCCACTCGACTAAGTCGATGCCCGTGATGAGCTCCGTGACCGGATGCTCGACCTGCAGCCTCGTATTCATCTCCATGAAATAGAAGTTCTGCTCGGGATCGACCAGGAACTCGACGGTGCCTGCCCCGACATAGCCCACGGTGCGCGCCGCGGTCATGGCTGCCTGAGCCATGGCGCTGCGTACGGGTGCCGACAGGCCCGGAGCCGGTGCCTCCTCGATGATCTTCTGGTGCCGGCGCTGCACCGAGCAATCGCGGTCGTAGAGCGCCGTCATGCCGCCGTGAGCGTCCGCGAATACCTGCACCTCCACATGCCGTGCGGTCGGAAAATAGCGCTCGAGCAGCAGCCGGTCATCGCCGAAGGCGGTCCGCGCCAGGCGCTTTGCCGACTGCACCGCGGCGGCCACTTCGCCCACCGACTGCACGACCTGCATTCCCTTGCCGCCGCCGCCGGCGCTCGCCTTGATGATCAACGGGAAACCCACGCGCTCGGCCTCGGCGGCGAGCCGCTCGGCCGACTGCTCGGCGCCGTGATAGCCGGGCGCCACCGGCACGCCGACCGCCGCCATCGCCGCCTTGGAAGCGCTCTTCGATCCCATCGCTCGAATCGCGGCCGGCGGCGGCCCGACGAATACCAGGCCGGCATCGATGCAGGCTTGAGCGAACTCGGCGTTCTCTGACAGGAATCCGTACCCCGGATGCACCGCATCGGCGTGCACCCGCACCGCAAGCTCGATCAGTTTTCGCTGGTCGAGATAGCTCTGCGCGGCCGGCGCGGCTCCTAGGTGATAGGCCTCGTCCGCCTCGCGCACGTGTTTCGCCCCGCGATCCGCATCGGAGTACACCGCGATGGTGGTCCATCCGAGCCGGCGCGCGGTGCGCGCGATGCGGCAGACGATCTCGCCGCGGTTCGCGACCAGAAGCCGCTTGAGTGCTTTGGTTGTCATGGGGATGCGCCGCTCACATCCGGAAGATGCCGAACTGCGTGGCCGCGACGGGCTGCAGCCGCGCTGCCGCGAGCGCGAGGCCCAAGGCGCGCCGAGTGTCGGCAGGATCGAGCACCCCATCGTCCCAGAGCCGTGCGGATGCATAGAACGGGTGCCCTTGCCGCTCGAATTGGTCCCGAATCGGCGCCTTCAGCCGCTCCTCCTCAGCCTCGGAGAGCTCCCCTCCGCTGCGCTTCAACGCGTCGCGCTTGATGGTGGCGAGCACGCTCGCGGCCTGTTCACCGCCCATCACCGAAGTGCGCGCGTTCGGCCATTGAAACAACAGACGCGGTCCGTAGGCACGGCCGCACATGGCGTAATTGCCGGCGCCGAAGCTGCCGCCGACGATGACGGTGTATTTTGGCACCGCGGCGCATGCCACGGCCGTCACCAGTTTGGCGCCGTCTTTTGCAATGCCGCCCGCTTCGGCCGCCTGTCCCACCATGAACCCGGAGATGTTCTGCAGAAACACCAAGGGAATCCCCTCCCGGCAGCAAAGTTCGATGAAATGCGCGCCTTTCACGGCACTTTCCGAGAACAGAATCCCGTTGTTGCCGAGGATGCCCACCGGCATGCCGTGGATGTCGGCGAAGCCGCAGACGAGTGTCGTGCCGTAGAGCGCCTTGAACTCGTCGAACCACGATGCGTCGACCAAGCGCGCGATGATCTCGCGTACGTCATAGGGTTTTCGCGAGCTCTGCGGCACGATGCCGTAGAGTTCCGCCGGATCGTATGCCGGCTCCGCTGAGCAGCGGCTCGCGAGCTCGAGCGCCGGGGGCTTCAAGCGCGCCACTGCCCGGCGTGCATAGGCGAGCGCATGCAGGTCGTTCTCGGCGTAGTAATCGGTCACTCCGGATCGGCGGCAGTGCACGTCCGCCCCGCCCAGCGATTCCGCGTCGATCTCCTCGCCGGTCGCGGCGCGCACCAGCGGCGGGCCGCCCAGAAACACCCGGCCCTGGTTGCGCACGATCACCGCGTGATCCGACATCGCCGGCACGTAGGCGCCTCCGGCCGTGCAGGAGCCGTGCACCACGGCGATCTGCGCGATGCCCTGCGCCGACAGCCTCGCCTGGTTGAAGAAGATGCGTCCGAAGTGATCGCGGTCGGGGAAGACCTCGTCCTGCTTGGGCAGAAATGCCCCTCCGCTTTCGACCAGATAAATGCACGGCAACGCGTTCTCGCCGGCAATCTCCTGCGCGCGCAGGTGCTTCTTGACGGTGAGCGGATAATACGTGCCGCCCTTCACGGTGGGGTCATTCGCGACGATCATGCACGGCCGTCCGCTCACCTTGCCGATGCCGGTGACGATCCCGGCGCCCGGCAGATCGTCGTCGTAGACCCCTTGAGCGGCGAGCGGCGACAGCTCGAGAAAAGGCGAGCCTGCATCGAGCAGCGCATCCACCCGCTCGCGTGCGAGCAGCTTGCCGGCTTGGACGTGCTTGGCGCGGGCTGCCTCGCTTCCCCCCAGGGCGTTGCGCTCGAGGAGCTGGCGCAGCTCCTTCACCAGCGAGCGCATTGCCGCATCGTTGGTCGTGAATTCCGTCGAGCGGATGTCGATCTTCGAGGCGATCTTGGCCATTGTCATTCCGGGTTGCTGGGCGCAGAATTGTCCGACAGTCCGATTATCCAACGATTTGCCGTTCAATGACAATGGGGTCTTGACGATGCCAGGTGCCGCCTACCGCGAGTTCAATTTCGGTCTGGGAGAAACGGTCGATGCCGTGCGCGACCAGGTGCGCCGCTTCGCCGACGAGCGCATCACCCCGCGCGCCAATGAGATCGACCGCAGCAACCAGTTCCCGCGCGATCTTTGGACGGAATTCGGCGAGCTCGGCCTGCTTGGACTGACGGTGCCGGAGAGCCACGGCGGAGCCGGCATGGGCTACCTCGCCCACATCGTCGCGATGGAGGAGATATCGCGCGCCTCGGCGGCCGTGGGCCTGTCGTACGGTGCGCATTCGAACCTGTGCGTGAATCAGATTTCGCTGAACGCGACCGAGGAGCAGAAGCGGCGCTACCTGCCCCGCCTGCTGAGCGGCGAGCACGTTGGGGCACTCGCCATGTCCGAGCCCGGCGCGGGCTCGGATGTGGTCTCGATGCAGCTCCGTGCCGTGCGGCGCGGCGAAGTGTACGTGCTCGACGGCCGCAAGATGTGGATCACCAATGGTCCGGAGGCGGACGTGCTGGTGGTGTACGCGAAGACAGACCCGGAAGCCGGCGCACGCGGCATCAGCGCCTTTCTCATCGAGCGCGGCTTCAAAGGGTTCAGTGCGGCCCAGAAGCTCGACAAGCTCGGCATGCGCGGCTCGAGCACGAGCGAGCTGGTGTTCGACGGCTGCGAGGTCCCCGCGCAGAACCTTCTCGGACAGGAGAACCAGGGGGTGCGCGTGCTGATGCGCGGACTCGACTACGAGCGGGTGGTGCTGTCGGGCGGCCCGTTGGGAATCATGGCCGCCGCGCTCGATGTGGCGATCCCCTACGTGCGCGAGCGCAAGCAGTTCGGACAGCCCATCGGCACCTTCGAGCTCATCCAGGGCAAGCTCGCCGACATGTACGCCGCCTTGAATGCGTGCCGCAGCTACGCCTACACCGTGGCCGCGGCATGCGACCGCGGCGAGGCGACCCGCAAGGACGCCGCGGCCTGCATCCTGTTCTGCGCCGAGGCGGCCACGCGCGCCTCGCTCGATGCGATCCAACTGCTCGGCGGCAACGGTTACATCAACGATTACCCGACCGGGCGGCTGCTGCGCGATGCGAAACTCTACGAGATCGGCGCGGGCACCTCGGAGATCCGCAGAATGTTGATCGGCCGTGAGCTTTTCGGGGAGTCGATGTGAGCGCGGCATCGCGCTCGGCCGGCTCCGAGGCGCTCGCGAGTTTCGAGCCGCTGGACGACCATCCCGCATACCGCCAGATCGCGAACCTGATCGAACGGCGGATCCTGGATCGGGTGCTGCGGACCGGCGACGCCCTGCCCTCGGAGAGCGACCTCGCGCGTCAGTTCGGTGTCAATCGCTCCACCGTGCGCGAGGCGATCCGGGAACTGGAGACTCATGGCCTGTTGGGCCGCGGTCGCGGCGAGAAGCGTCTGCGCGTGACGCGGCCCGAGCCCGGACGGGTCAGCAGCGGCGTGAGCCGGGCGCTGGTACTGCACGACGTGAAGTACCTCGAGCTCTGGGAAGCGATGATGGCCATCGAGCCGGCGGCGGCGCAATACGCGGCGGCACGCCGCACCACTCAACAACTGCAACACCTGGTACGCACTGGCGCCCGCTTCGCACGCGCGGCCGGCGACACCGCCGAGGCCGTCTCCGCGGTGATGGATTTCTTCACGACGGTTGCGGAGGCAAGCGGTAATCAGGTGCTCGCCTGGTCGCAAGCACCGGTCAACGTGCTGCTCGAGCCCAGCTTGACCGGGATCATCGACCGGTTGCCTCAGGCGGCCGAGCGCATCCTCGAGGCCCAACGCCGGATCACCGCCGCGATCAAGGCCAAACGCAGCGAAGTGGCGCGCAACTGGATGGAGAAACACATCCGCGATTTCAAGCGCGGCTACGAGCTCGCATTCCCCCGCTCAGAAATCGACCCACAAGGCTCACCATGAACGCACCGCTCGATGCCGCAGCACTCGATACGCTGTTCCGCGAGGCGCGATCCTACAATCACTGGACGGCCGATGCGGTCCCCGAACAGACTCTGCGGGCTCTCTACGATTTGCTCAAGCTCGGGCCCACTTCGGCCAACTGCTGCCCGGCCCGCTTCGTATTCGTCACGAGCCTGGAAGCGAAGGCGAAGCTGGTCGGATGCCTCTCGCCGGGGAACGTGGTCAAGGTCGAACAGGCACCGGTCACCGTGATCATCGGCATGGACGAGAAATTCTACGAGAAAGTGCCGTTTCTGTTCCCGCACAAGCCCGAGATCGCCGCCATGTTCAAGGATCCGGCTGCCGGCGCGGGCCACCTGATGCGCAACGCCACGCTGCAGGGCGCCTATCTCATCCTGGCTGCGCGCGCGCTCGGTCTCGACACCGGACCGATGTCCGGTTTCAGCAACGAGAAAGTCGATGCCGCATTTTTCGCCGGCACTTCGGTCAAATCGAACTTCCTGTGCGCGCTCGGCGTCGGCACCACCGAAGCGTTGTTCCCGCGAAGCCCGCGGCTGCCCTTCGATGAGGCCTGCGCCATCGTCTGATCCGGCTGCGCGGCTAGAGAATCTCTGCGCGCCGCGTGTCGCCGCCGTTGGGATCGTGCAAATTGGTGCTGAACGATACGAGCACCATCACCGCATCGCCGGTATTCCGATAGGCGTGCACCACGCCCGGCGGAATGGTGAACTTCCAGACTTCACCCGGCGGGACATGCACATCGCGGAGCGCATCCGCCTCCATCAGGCGCACGAGACACGGCCCCACCACGGTGGTGGTTTCCGTCGCGGTTGCATGTACGTGATTTCCGCGCACCCCGTTGGGTTCGGTCAGCACCACGTGCACGTTTCGCTGCGCGGCAAGCTCGCCATCGTCGAGCGGCTCGAACAGGCTCCCGCGAGGGTCGCGATGCGTGTTCACCGATTCGATGCGGGTCTGCATCGGCGTGTCGTGTTTCATCGGCCGCATTCTAGCCGACGGCGTGTTTACCGTCGCGACCGCGGCGCGGGCCGTTTGCCGCTGGGCTTGCGCCCCGCCGGAGCGCGAATGATCAGCACGATGCCCGCGGCCAGCATCAGATCCCATACATCGATCGTCCCGCCCCCACCGCTCGGTGCGGGCGCGCTCACGGTGAGGCTGGCAGCGGCGCTTTGCTCGTTGCCTGCGGCGGGCGCCGTGGCGATCGCCTGGGCGGCAATCGCCACCGTATAGGTGCCGGCGGCTGCGCCCTGCAAGGGCAGCGTGATGGTGCAATTACCGTCCGCCGCGACGTTCGCCGCGCTCAGGGTGAGAGTCGTCGAGGTGCTCGCCAGCGAGCGGGCGGCGCCCGTGCAGGTGCTCGCCGGCGCGGGTGACGAGGCCAGCGTGAGTCCCGACGGCAGGGTCAGCTGCAGGCTCGACTGGGTGAGCGCGAAACCGTTGGCGTTCGAGATCGTCACGGTCAGAGTCGATGCCGTGTTCTCTGCGACCGTCGCGGGCGAGAAATTCTCGGTCAAGGTCGGCGGCAGCGGCGCCACCACGAGCGGCGCGGGGCAGGCGCTCTGCGCGCCGCCGGATGTCGACGGCGCCGTGCTGGTCGCGCCGCTCGCCGTCAGCGTCACCGTCTCGGTATCCGTGTTTCCGGCGCTGTCCGTGACGGTGAGAGTGAGCGTTCCCGGAGACGGATGGATGGTTACCTTGGACGTCGCCGCCCCGCTCACGATGATGCTCGAAGGCACGGCCGACCAGGCAAAGGACGCGATGGCGAGCGGCACAGGGGTCGCGGCGCCGGTATTGCAGCCGGCGACGCTCGCGCTCGCATCGACGACGCTGCCCGCGCCCAAGGTCGCGGGTAGCATGATGACGGCGATCGGCTTCTGCGCAGCTTCGACCGCCGCGAGCGCATCGACCATGCCCGCGCCGCATTGACTCCCGTCGTTCGGGCACGCACATTCGCCGCCGGAAGGAGCGGTGCTGGGACAGGTCGGCACACCCGCCGCGCCTGCGGGAAACGCTCTCGCAGCGGACTGCATGCGGCGGATTATCTGCGCGGGAGTGAGGTTGTTGTTGACCGATTTCATGAGCGCCGCGATTCCCGAGACGATCGGCGCGGAGAAGCTCGTGCCCAGATTGAAATTGATTTCGTTCGTGTAGCTGTTCTCGCCGGGCGTGGTGGCGCCAAGATTCGTGGTGGTATCGATGGAACGCAGGCAATCCGCGCCGCTCGAGGCAACGCAATTGCCCGCCGGCGCCGCAAGGCTCACCTCCGCGCCGAAGCTCGAGTAACCGACCTTGGTACCGACATTGCGAAGCCCCGCCACGGCCATCACTCCCGAGACCACGGTGCTGCAATTGGCGGGCAGCTCGACCGGCCCACTGGCGTTGCCGGCGGAGATGACGACGAGTACGCCCAAGCCGGTCACCGTCTGCAATGCGCTCTCGTAAGCCGCGCCGTTGGCGCTCGCGCACGCGTCGGTCCCGCCGCCGAGACTCAAATTCACGATGTCGGCGGGATAAGGGTTCTGCGGGACGGGCGGCCCGTCGGGGTTGACCACGGACAATCCGGCCGCCCATTCGATTCCTGCGATGATGTCCGAATCGTACCCGCCGCCCTTGCCGAGCGCGCGCACCGGCAAGATCCATGCGCCCCAGCTCATCCCGGCGATACCGACGCCGTTGTTGCTGAGAGCGCCCATCACGCCCACCACGCGGGTGCCGTGCCAGGAGCTTGAGGCCTCGGTATCGCTCGCAAACAGCGAATTCTGCATGTCCGTGGTGCTCACCCAATCGCCGGGGTCGGACGGATCGGGGTCCCAGCCGTCGCCGTCGTTGGCGATCAAATACGTTCCGAGTGCGGTGCCATTGGTCGGGTCGTAGTCCTCGCCCACGAAATCGTAGCCCGGCAGCAAGCGGCCGCCGAAACCGGCTCGCTTGAGGTCGGGATGATCGAAGCGCACGCCGGTATCCACGTCCGCGATCACGATGCCGTCGCTCCCCGTGGTGATCCCCCAAGCGGATACCGCGTCGGTCGCGGACAGATCCATGGTCGCGTTCCCATCGAGCGTGATGACCGTCGAGCTCGGCGTGTTCAGGTACCACTGGCCGCTCGCCGGCCCGCTCGAGCCGGTGTTGGCCACGAACAGGGGGTCGTCGGGGGTCACCGCAAGCGGATAGCGGCGCTCATCGACCACCGCGAATTGCACCGCCGGGTCCGCCCGAAGCTTGGCGAGCGCCGCCTCGACGTTCACACCGTAGAGAGTTTTTTGGAGGAAGAGGACGTGCATGTCCGGCGTGATCTGGCGCGAGCGTGTGAGCGCGAGCCCCGCCCGCCCGGCCGCAGCGACGGCATTCGCGGCGTTGGTATTCGCGCGGGTGACGCTGCGGCGCATCGACCGCAGGCGCGCATTCAGCGTCTGGGTTAGCGCATTCTGCGCAGTGGCTCGAAACCCGATGAGCAGCCGACTCGCCTGCGGCCCGAGCGAGACCGGTTCGGCGTGGATCGGGTTGTACTCGGAGAGCCCCGAAAACCCGGCCGGGCCGGCTGCCGGGCAGCGGCCCGCACAGAAGGCCATGCAGCAAGCCATCGCCGCCGCCGGCACGAACGTTCCCAACCTCGGCATACATCGACTCCCGGACCGTGGTCTGCAAGGCTAATCGGTATGGCGCCCGCCATCATCGGCGAGTTGCGAAATTGCGAACTAGGACCGCAATGCGCGGCCCAAACCGGAGAATCGCCCGCCCTGCGGCGGGTGCGCCGCCGCGGGCGCCCCCCACCGTCGGCAGGTGGCGACATGTCGAGGCCCCGGCGAGGCCTCGGCGAAGTAGAATGGGGCCGCGTCCCAGGCATTGGAGAGGATTAGAGATGACATACGACAATCGGCAGTTCTACATCGATGGCGCTTGGGTCGATCCGGCTGACCCCAAGGAATTCCAGGTGATCAATCCCGCCACCGAAGCGGTCGCGGGTGTCATTTCCATGGGCGGCCCGAAGGATGTGGAACGTGCCGTCGCGGCTGCCCGCCGTGCCTTCGATGGCTTCTCCCGCACCTCCCCTGCCGAGCGACTCGCCCTGCTGGAGCGCATTTTGGCTGCCTACAAGGCCCATTACGACGAGATCGCCCAGGCCATCTCCACCGAAATGGGCGCCCCCGTAACGCTTGCCAAGGGTGCGCAGACCCGCATCGGGGTGGGCCACATCAGCGCCATGATCGAGGTGCTCAAAACCTTCAAATTCGAGGAACGGCGTGGCAGCGTGCGCCTGGTGCAGGAGCCGGTGGGCGTGTGCGCGCTCATCACTCCCTGGAACTGGCCCATGAACCAAGTGGCCGCCAAGGTGGTTCCCGCGTTGGCTGCCGGCTGCACCATGGTGCTGAAGCCCTCGGAGTATTCGCCCTTCAGTGCCGTTCTGTGGGCGAAGGTCATGCACGATGCGGGAGTTCCCAAGGGGGTGTTCAATCTCATCAACGGCGACGGGCCGAACGTCGGCGCACCGCTCTCCTCCCATCCGGAGATCGACATGGTGTCCTTCACCGGCTCCACTCGAGCGGGCACCGAAGTCGCCAAGAATGCGGCGGCGTCGGTCAAACGCGTGCATCAGGAACTCGGCGGCAAGTCGCCGAACGTGCTGCTCGATGACGCCGACTTGGAGGTCGCCGTGAAGCGCAGCGTGCTGCACGTGTATCAAAATTCGGGGCAGTCCTGCAACGCGCCGACGCGCATGCTGGTGCCGGCGGGGAAGCTCGGCGAAGTCGAAGCCATCGCGCAGCGCGTCACCGCCGAGGTGGTCGTGGGGGATCCCACCTCCGCCGCCACCAACGTCGGCCCGCTGGTGTCGAAGGTTCAGTTCGATCGCGTCGAGCGCTACATCGAGAAAGGGATCGCCGAGGGCGCCAAGCTCGTGGCCGGCGGCGCGGGGCGCCCCGCGGGACTATCAAAAGGCTATTACGTCAAGCCAACGGTATTCTCCAACGTACGCAACGACATGACGATCGCGCGCGAGGAAATTTTCGGTCCGGTACTCTGCATCCTCCCCTACGACACCGAGGAGCAGGCCATTGCGATCGCCAACGATACGCCGTACGGCCTCGCAGCCTATGTGTGGTCGAAGGACTCCAAACGCGCGGGACGCGTGGGCGCCCGCATTCGCGCCGGGCAGGTCACGCTGAACGGCGCCTCTGGCGATATGCAGACTCCTTTCGGCGGCTTCAAGATGTCCGGCAACGGACGCGAGTACGGCGAATTCGGCTTGCGCGACTTCCTGGAGCTGAAGGCGGTCATCGGCGTCGACGCCGCCTGAGGCGGTGGGAGCCTTGGCCGAGAACCCGGTACTCAGGCTCGAGAATCTCGGCAAGGGCTACGCGGCCGGCCGACCGCTGTTCGAGCGGCTGAGCCTCGATCTAGAGCCAGGCGCCTATGTCGCGATCATGGGCGAGTCCGGGGTCGGCAAATCGACCCTTTTGAACCTGCTCGCAGGTCTCGACGAGCCGGACGCCGGACGGGTGCTGCTCGAGGGCACGGATCTCGCCGTGCTCAGCGACGATGAGCGGACGCTGCTTCGGCGCCGCGCGGTGGGATTCGTGTTCCAGGCGTTCCATGTGCTGCCTTATCTCACGGCCGAGCAAAACGTCGCGTTGCCGCTGGAACTGTTGGGCGTGGGAAAGGCCGAGCGGGTGGCGCGTGTCGCCGCGATGCTCGAGGCCGTCGGCCTCGCGGCGGGGGCTCGCCGTTATCCGCGCGAATTGTCGGGCGGCGAGGTACAGCGCGTCGCGATCGCGCGCGCCCTCGTCCACCGGCCGCGACTGGTGTTGGCGGACGAACCCACCGGCAATCTCGATCCGCGAACCGCGGCGCAAACGCTGGCGCTGCTGCGCGATCAGATCAAGGCGAACGCCGGCGCCGGGATCCTGATCACTCACTCCAAGACCGCCGCCGACACGGCGGATGAGATCTACCGGCTGGATGCGCTGGGGCTCGCGCCTCTGGCGACCGGCGGCTGATGGGCGCGGCTGATCCTGCCGGCGGGTGGGCCGTGTGGCGCGTCCTGCTGCGATCGCAGGTGCGCGAGCAGCCGCTGCGGCTCGCTGTCACGGTGCTCGCCGTCGCCCTCGGAGTCGCGCTCGGTGCGGCCGTCTATCTGGTCAACACCGCCGCCTTGGTCGATTTCACGCTGGCGGCAAAGAGGCTGGTCGGCGAGGCCGATGTGGTGGTCCGCGGTCCGCGCGAAGGATTTCCGGAGGAATTGTTCGCCGAGCTCGCACGTGACCCCGAGGTGCGTGTCGCGAGCCCTGTCCTCGAGCTCGAGGCTGCAATTCCAGGGCATCGCGATCCTTTGAAGATTCTGGGCGTCGATCCGTTTCGCGCCGCGGCCCTGCAGCCGGCGCTGATCGGCGATCTCGAAGCGAAAGCCATCGACCTGTTTGCGCCGGACGCGATCCTGTTGAGCGCGAGCGCGGCGCAAAACCTTGGGTTGAAGGCGGGCGCGACGTTGCCGGTCGTGGTCGGCAACGAGACCGAGCCGCTGCGGGTCATCGGCGTGATGCCGCAGAGCGCCTATGGCCAGGACCTCGGACTCATGGATATCGGTTCGGCTCAGTGGACGTTGCAGCACATCGGCCGCTTGAATCGCATCGATATCAGCCTGAATGCCGGTTCTTCGGCTGCGGCCTTCCGTGCCCGACTGACGCGCCGCCTCGCCCCGGGCACCGTGGCTGTCGCGCCGCAGATCGAGCGCGACCGCGCCCTCACGGTGACCCGGGCCTACCGCATCAATCTCAACATGCTGGCGCTGGTATCTCTGCTGACGGGCGCGTTCCTGGTGTTCTCCACCCAGTCCCTGTCCGTGCTCCGCCGGCGCTCCTCGTTCGGTTTGATGCGGGCGCTCGGAGCGACGCGCAGGCAGATCGAGGCGGCGCTGCTGGGCGAAGGCGCGCTCATCGGATTGGCGGGCTCGCTCATCGGCATCTTCCTCGGCGTGTCGTTCGCCCGGGCGGCGCTGCGATTCCTGAGCGGCGATCTCGGCAATGGACAGCTGCATGTGCAAAGCGAGGTGCTCGATACCGCCCCTTCCGTGTTCGCCGCTTTTTTGGTCATCGGAACGGTCGTGTCGGGCTTCGGCGCCTTGAGGCCGGCGCGCGCGGCCTCGCGCCAACGCCCCGCGTTGGCGCTCAAGGGCGGCGATCCGCGCTCCGCGGGCCATGCGATCCGCGGATCGATCGGCGGTGCCGCGCTGCTCATCGCCGGCACCGCGCTCGCATGGCTCCCAGCTGTGCACGGCATACCGGTTTTCGGCTACGCCGCCATTGCCGCACTGCTGTTCGGAGCCGTGATGCAGGTGCCGATCTTGACCGTCAAGACACTGAAGCTCGCGCCTCGCCTCGGTTACGTCGTCCCGGACACGGCGCTCGCGCAGATGGGGGACGATGTCGGCATGTCGACGCTCAGTTTGTCGTCCATCATCGTGAGCTTCAGTCTCATGGTAGCCATGGCCATCATGGTGTATTCATTCCGGGTGTCATTCGAGCGGTGGCTGGATAAGGTGCTGCCGGCTGATGTTCAGGTACGCGAACCTTTCGGCAACGACACCGCCTATTGGAGCGCGGCGGATCAGATCGCTGCCGCTGCGGCGGCCGGCGTATCGCGCGCGGAGTTCCGGCGCACGCGCCCGCTGTTCCTCGATCGCGCGCGGCCTCCCGTAACCTTGATTGCGCGCGGCGCGAGCGCGCGGCAGACTCAGGACGAATTGCCGCTGCTCACGAGCCTGCCTGCGCTGCGGTGGGGTTCGCGCGAGCCCGCGTGGATCTCGGAGGAGCTTCAGGATCTGTACGGCTATCGGTTGGGCGGCCCGATCGATCTGCCGCTGAACGGCCAAAACAGGCGTTTCGTCGTCGCCGGAATCTGGCGCGACTATGCACGCGCAGCCGGCGCCGTGGCAATTTCCCGCAGCGCCTACACCGCTGCAACCGGGGATACCGATGCGAACGAGGGCTCGATCTGGCTCGATGCCCACGCTCAGGGCGCCTCCGTCATCGCGAGGCTGCGCGCCGTCCTATCGCGCGGCGAGGCGGCCGGCAAGAGCGCGCTCGAGATCACGACGACTCCGGAGCTGCGCGAGCGCTCGCTCAAGATCTTCGATCGCGCCTTCGCCATCACCTATGCGCTCGAAGCCATTGCCGTGATCATCGGGCTGATCGGCGTGAGCTTCTCGGCCAGCTCCACCGTGCTCGCGCGCCGTTCGGAATTCGGCATGCTGCGGCACATCGGCATGCGCCGCGCTCAGGTGCTCGGCATGCTGGCGAGCGAGGGGGTCCTGATGAGCGCTTGTGCGGTCGCCTATGGGCTGTTGCTCGGCGGGATCCTGAGCCTGGTACTGGTGTTCGTCGTGAATCGTCAGTCCTTCAATTGGAGCATCGAGCTCGCGCTGCCGCTGGGTCAGCTCGCTCTTTTGTCGCTCGCGTTGATCGCCGCCGCCGCGCTCACCGCCGTGTGGAGCGGGCGCGCGGCCACGCATCGTGAGGCCGTCGGCGCCGTGCGGGAGGATTGGTGATCGGCCGGCTGCGTCAACTGCCCAAGGCGCTGCTCATGGTGGCGCTGCTGGTTACCTCCGCGCCGGCCGTGACCGCCCAGCCCGGCTACGCGCCCGTGGTTCAGGGAACCCCACTACGATTTCCCGGCGACTTCGGCAGTCATCCGAGCTTCCGCACGGAATGGTGGTACGTCACCGGCTGGCTGACCACGGCGAGTGGCCGATCGCTCGGTTTTCAAATCACGTTCTTTCGGTCCAAGCCCTCGGTCGAGGAGCGCAACCCGAGCGCGTTCGCCGCGCACCAATTGCTGATCGCGCATTGCGCCATCAGCGATCCGGAACGCGGATATCTCTGGCACGACCAGCGAATCCGCCGCGCGGGATTCGGCCTCGCCGAGGCCGAGCCGGGCGATACCAATGTCTGGATCGACCGGTGGTCGCTGCGCCGCGCAGCGGGCGCCGCTACACGTGGCGGCGCCCGTGCCGGCGCAGCGAACGGCAGCTATGTCGTGGCGGTCGATGCCGACCAGCTCTCGCTGCAATTGAGCCTCGCCGAGACGCAGCCGCCGCTGCTCAACGGAGACTCGGGCTTCAGCCGCAAAGGTCCTGCGGAAGGGTCGGCAAGCTACTACTACAGCGTGCCTCACTTGAAAGTCAGCGGTACCGTGAGCCGCGGCAAAGGCTCCGCAGAGCGGGTCTCGGGCGAAGCGTGGCTCGATCACGAATGGTCGAGCGAGTACCTCGACACGGAGGCGGTGGGATGGGATTGGGCCGGCATCAACCTGGACGACGGCGGTGCCTTGATGATATTTCGGATGCGGGATGCGCGCGGTGCGACCCGCTTCGCCGGAGGCACGCTGCGCGATGCCGCGGGGCACACGCAAATCTTCTCGCCGTCGGACATTACCCTCACACCCAGCCGCCGCTGGACATCGCCGCGCACCGGTGTGATCTATCCGGTGGCGTGGCGATTGCGCGCCGGAGCGAGGGAATTCGAGCTCGAGCCGCTGATGGACGATCAGGAGAACGACGCGCGCCTGTCGGCGGGAACGATCTACTGGGAGGGAGCGATCCGTGCGTCCGAGGCCGGCCGACCCGTGGGTCGGGGCTATCTGGAACTCACGGGTTACGCGGATCGGTTGCGGCTCCGGTGACCGCCTCAAAGCCGGACGGCGTCCGGTGGCTCTCGGCCGGCGAGAATGTCTTCCAGCACGTTCACGATGTAAGGGGCGCTTTTGCCGACGTTGAACACGAACTCATCGCGAAAGCGCTCCAGCTGCTCCCTCATGTCGATGCGCGACAGCTCGGCTGCCTTCTCCAGCAACTCCGCATCTGTACGCACCACGGCACCGATGCGGTGTCGATCGTCGAATTGAGCACCGTAGAGACCCCGCTCTGCATCCTCGTCCGCCGCGAAGAACAGACAAGGCCTGGCAAACGTGAGGCTGTAGGTGAATCCGGTGCCGGACAGGTCGGTGACCATGAAGTCTGCCGAGGCGTACGTGCGGGAGTAATCCTTGCTCCGATCCAGCGAGAACTTGGGATTGCCTGCGTGCGCGGCGGCGATCCGATCCACCAGCGCGCGGTCCTCGTCCACAAAGGAAATCGGATGGGGCCTGAAGATCACGCGGTAGCCTCCAGCGAGCAGCGCGTCGACGATGCGCGCGCCGTGCCGCCGCAGGCTCGCGAGCCGCTCGTTCGAGGCGATGACGTGCGTGGGCGCGTAGACGGCAGTGAGCCCCTCCCCCAAATTCGGCCTCTTCGTCTTGGGGGCGTCCAGCATGAGATCCAATTTCGGATAGCCCGCGGGGCTCAGCCTCAATCCCGCGAGGCTCGGACGGCGCAGCGCGAGCCTGCGCAAGGCCTCGATATGATGAGATCCGCCGCACAGCACATAGTCGAAGCCGTCGAAATGGTGATCGAGGTACAGCCCGTCCATGCCGGCCATCGACATCAGCGCGTGAACGGTGATGGCCCCGGAGGGACGCAGGTATCTCGGCAGATCCGGAGCAGGCAGGTACAGGATTCTCGTCTTGAAGGCCGGCAGGGCGCTGAACGTCGTGTAGGCGATCGGAGTCAGACCCGCTGCGGTCTCAAGGTCCGCAATGCTGCCCGGTGCGCCCGGAAAGGCCACCGCGACACGCAGCTCCGGGTGCCGCCGCATCAGTTCCTCGACCACGAGCTTGACATTCTGCCACCGCGCCGGATCGCAGCAGAACAGCACGTCGTGGTTTCTCGCGGCGAGCCTTCGTTGCGCGGGGTGACGCATCCGAAAGATCATCCGGCGGCCCGCATCGGCAAGCCGGCGCGAGCCGCGGGGCCCCAAGATTCGCTTGATCGATCGTTCGATTATTTTTTTTGCGGAGTCCTGCACTTGGCGCGGGATTTTACCCGATATTGGCTCCGCGAACGCATGAACGCGCGGCCGGCGCGGAAAGGTGATTTCGGGACCAGAAGCCGCTACCCTTGCCCGACGACCGTCGTGCGCTCCAATCGGCGTCGACCGGCTGACGCCGCGAAAGGGTCGCTGAACTCCGTCATCGTTAAGTCAAACCGCAAGGCTGTCCGCGCCGCATGTCCGCTGCATTCGTAACTCGTCTCAAGAACTCGCGGATCGTCCGCGGCATCAGCGCCAACGTCTATTCGCAGCTGGTTCAAACCGCGCTGCAGCTTCTTGCGGTGCCCATCCTCGCTACGCACTGGGGGCTGCAAACCTACGGCGCCTGGCTCATCATCTTCACCGTTCCAAACTACCTGGCCTTCGCGGACTTCGGGTTCGCCGCCGCGGCGGCGAACGACATGACCGTCAGCGTCGCCCGCGGGGACCGGGCCGCCGCCATCGAGACCTTTCACGCGGTCCGGGCGGCGATGGCGGGCATCTGTCTGGTGCTCCTGATCATATGCGCCGCAGCCGTGTACTGCATTCCCGCCGGGTCGCTCGCATTCGTGTCGGGCATATCTCACGAACAGGCGCGCCAGGCGATCCTGATGCTCTGCGCATACGGCGTGCTTTCCGTCCAGAACAGCGTCAGTCTTGCGGCGTTCCGTTCGATCGGCAAATACGCCACCGGTACGTACCTTCACAACAGCATCCACCTCGCCGAAAACCTCGGAGCCTTGATTGTCGTTTCCCTCGGAGGAAATATCGAGGCCGCAGCGGCTACCTATCTTTTACTAAGCCTCGTCGGCATTGTCGTCCGTATGGTATTTCTGCGGGTCCAGGCACAGTGGCTCGTGTATTTTTCCTGGCAAGTGTCTTTCGGCCAGATCAGAAGGCTGCTCCACCCGGCGCTCGCCGTGCTGGCGCTCCCGCTCGCGCAGGCGCTGTTCCTCCAGGGTACGGTGGCGGTGGTGGGGCTGGCTGCGGGTGCTGCGGCCGTTCCCGCATTCACGGCAGTGCGCACCCTCTCCCGCGTCGGCGTGCAGCTCACCATGATCGTGAACCATGCGGTCCTCCCTGACTTCACCATGGCCGCCGCGGCGGTCGACCACAAGCGGCGTGCAAGACTTGCGTTCATGAGCATTGCGTCCAGCATGCTGATTCTCTTGCCCATGTTCTTCGCTGTCGTGATCCTCGGCCCGATGGTCGTCAAATTATGGACTCACGGAGCCATTCATGCACCTTATGCCCTGATAGTCGTCATGGCCTTGACGATGGTCGTCAACGGCACTTGGTCTCCCATATCCAATTTGATCTTCGCGCTGAATCGTCATTCGCAATATTCGTACTATTACCTGGCAGCCGCTGCGGGCTCCGTGCTGCTGAGCTATCCACTGGTGAGGTGGATTGGCGCTACGGGGGCTGCCCTGTCGCTGCTCGCATTAGACTGCGTCATGTTCCGCCGCGTATGGGCCGGAGCGAGAGCCCTCAAAGTTTTCGATCCGAGAGAGGTTTACGAGACTGCCAGGATCGAGAGTGCGAGACTGCGCCTCGTGTTGTCGAACTACACCACCCGCAAGCGCCGTAACGGCCAATCGCCGCCCCTCGAGCCGCCCCAACCGCCGTAGGCGCCGATCTGCGGCATTGAACTAGAGCCGCTGCCCCAGCACCTCGAATTGCGGCGAGGCGCGGAGCCTATCGGCGACGTACTCCACATCTCTGATGAACAGGGTATTGCCGGACTCGCGGCTCTTCCCCTCCAGCCGCTGGAGCGATCTGGTGAAGGGGTCATAGGTATAGCCGGCAAAACGATAATCGAACATCATGTCTACGATCTTGGTTTCCTGGTGACCGTAGCGCGCCCCGCTACCGTTCAACTCCATGATGACCGAGTGCAGCGATTCCTTCTTCAATGTTTCCGTAGCTCCCTGGAGCACCGGCGTCTCGTACCCTTCGACGTCGATCTTGATGAGCGACGGTTCCTTGTCCTTCAAAATGCTGTCGAGCGTGACTACTTTCACCTCGATGGCTCCTGAATCGCTCTCGCTTTGCGCCAGCGCGTGGTTCATCGTATCGAGACCACCGGTAAACTTGATCGTGCCCGGTGAATTTCCGACACCGGCGTTCAGGCAAGCCACTTGATTCTCGAGGTGATTGAGCCGGATGTTTTCCTGAAGCCTGGCATAGGTTTCGGGAATGGGCTCGAACGCGAGCCCCGCCGCTCCCACGGCGCGGCAAGCGAGGATCGTATACGAGCCAACGTTCGCTCCGACGTCGATGAAAAGATCCGTGTGCCTCAAGACATGAAGCACATAGGCCATATCCGAGAATTCCTGAAGGCCCGTATAGATATTTTGCGTCAGCCCCGTCTCGCCTTTACGCGCGAAGAAGCGCGCTCCGTTTACCCAATCGCAAACGATGTCTCCACGGAGCAGGCGGCTCGCAATCTGCCAGCGCGCGAAGCGAACCAGCGCGTCGGTCTTTCGGTCGCGGTTGAGCGGATGAGTCGCAATGAACTTCAGAAGTTTTATGATCGTCATGTTCTGTGGGTCAGGGTCGCGTGCCGTAGCCTTCGGGCGTGCGCAGCTGAGGGCCGAGCGTGCGGATATTGGAAGAGAGCACGTAGATCGGCATCTCCGAGAGCGTCGTCCGAACCCTCCCGTCCGCATACTGCATGGCCGTGGGGTTACCCATCGCATCCAGTACGACCACGGTCCCGCTCGAACCGGGCATATCCACCTGGAATGGGAAGGTCACGTTGGCGTCGAAGGAACTGTTGTGCGCCCACAGCGCCGTCACCGCGTGCGAACCGTCGGGCAGTAAGAATGAATATCCATAGGCGCCGCCGGGCATCGCCTTCAATGCGCCCAGAGTCGTGGAGTCGCCGAGCAACCGGGTCATCGCGGTAACGGCCATCGCGGCAGGCTTGGGACTGATGTTCGGAGAACCGAAATTGGGGTCCGGCATGCTCAAATTGAAGTAAAGCCCGAATCCGACCTCGTATGAATAGTCCGCGGAATAAAAAAGGAACGATATGTCGGCTCCCTCACCAAGAAAAATCAAATGCGTGCGGACGACCGCCTCGGCGTGCTGCATCAATACATCGGCGGTCGGGTAGGTCGACGAATACTTCGAGCCCATCGGGTACGCGATCCCCGTTTCGGTGATGAAGAGCCTCGTCGCGGGAGGCAACAATGTCGCGATGGTTTTGCGAAGAACCTGCATCTGCTCCGGCAGACCGGCGGATTCCGGCGGCTTGGCTGAACTCGCGCCCAGAGTGTAGTAACCGTGGCACGCGACGGCGTCGATGTATTTGGTGAACCCAAGGGGCGTTAGCCGCTTGAGCCAGTCGCCGCAAGCGCTCAGCCCGGACGTAGCCGGACCCATCACGACGGCATTGGGATCCGTCGAATGCAGTCCCTGCCATGCCGCCTTATACAGCGACACGAATTCAGAGTCGCTCCCAACCCAATGCGTCGGAGGTCCGGGGTCCGGTTCCCACGTTATCTGATAGTAGTTCTTCTGTTGATTTGGAATGTATCGACGCCGAACGCTTTCGGTATCCCGCCCGGCCAGCGCGGTATAGCTTTGGAAGGCGTCGAAGGATTTTGGCGGATAGCTTCCTATGGAGGTGGGCGTCGGCGCGGTGCTCGCCCAAGGCGGTATGCCGTTCAGCGTAACTATTCGCGCCAATGAGCCCTGCTTGAATCCCACGTCCAGCGGATACGTGCCAGGATCGTACTGACCGGAATGTTTGGGTTCGGTTTTCCCCTGATGGCGCGCATCGAGCACCCAGCTGCTCCCCAGCAGTTCGTTGATGGGCTGAAGTCCGTTGCCGTCGCAGCATTTACCCGATTCGAGATAGTTCGTTCCTTGAAGCCCGAACCTTCGGCGGTCGAGCGGACCCGGCGGAGCGCTCGGTACTATATGCGAGTAATCCGGCAGCACGCCGAAACTGGCAAAACCCGCCGGTCGGCTACCTTCCGACGGTATCGTTGCTCCTGAATTCTTCAATTGCGCGAATACGGCAAAATATCCGGAGCTATTGGAACTGCACTGCAATTCGGCGGAAGCGCTCCCGCCGGGCAGACTGAGCGCACCCGAAGTGACGACCGTTCCCGCATAATCCTTGATCTGCCAATCTATGGCGTCCGGAGCCGGGCTCTTCGCATCGAATCGGATGGCGAACGTGGAACCCAATTTGAAGGTCCGCGCCTTATCCTCGCCATTGAACGAGACATCGATCGAAGGCGAACCAGTCTGCCGTGCTTCCACGACCAATCGAGGAGAGCTACAGCGCAGGCCTGAATTGCCTTCAGGGGCGACAGCGAGCGGCGCGCCCGGCGCTTGAATCGTCCCCGCGAGGACGAAAGCACCCACGGCTGCAGAGCGCGCGCGAATCGTTGTGAGAACGCGCTGACGGACGTGTTTCGACGCTCGATCCATGAAATAAATTACCGGTTTCAGGCTAATGGTGACCAGGATAAGGGGAAGCGATCCGGTTAACAATCAGGCGGGGAATTCCGCCAAGGTGCCCCCCCTCTGCGCTAAACGATGTGACATACTCAAACGACAGCGCGTGCGAATCTCAGCAGAATTGCCTCATTTCTCGCGAGGAGCCCCGTCGGATGCCCAGAGTTGAGTTGATCTCCAACGTTTTTCACTATTACTACACGGCTCTGTCGCTTCATCGCTGTGGCTACCTTCAGCATTACATCACCGGGCCGTCTGCCCTAGACGACGAGGCGTGGATGCAGCAGGTCGGGGGGCTATTCGGCAAATTGTGGACGGAGCGCCGGCTCGAGGGTATCCCGCCTTCGGAGATCAAACGGGTTTGGCTTCACGAAATCGTTCAGAAAACCGTACATCGATTCGGCAGTCCCACATTGGCAAATCGAGCTTGCGCCGAATTATTCGCCAACAAAGCTGCGCGGCTGATGCAGGAGTGCGATGCCGTACACTTCGTACAGAGCGTGGGTTGGGTTGCCGCCGAAAAAATGAAGCGACGGGGCGCCACAATTATCTGCGACATGCGCGAGGTGCACCCGCAATTTCAGGCGAACATTCTTTCCGAAGAGGCACACCGATTGGGAATTGAGCGGACGGTGCCGGCCTCGAGTTCCAACCCCCGCGTCCTGGAAGAAATCGGCCTGGCGGATTACATATTTTGTCCATCCGCGTCCGCAAAACGCACGTTCGTGGCGCAAGGGGTCAGCGAGCACAAACTGGTTGTCTGCCCATATGGGGTGAATGCTGGAAAATTTACATCGAGGAAAACACGGACAACGCGTTCCGAATTTCGCATCCTATTTCTCGGCCAAGTCCGCATGCAAAAGGGCGTGCACTACCTTCTAGAAGGGTTTCGAAAAGCCGCCTTGGCGAATGCACGATTGATTTTGGCGGGCCCGGTCGATCCGGCTTATCGCGTTGTTCTCGACAGATACCCGGGATTGTTCGAAGAATTGGGCAGCGTCGCGCATTCGCAGGTCCAGGAACAGTATTTCGACGCCGACGTTTTCGTCATGCCTTCGCTTGCGGATTCCTACGGCCTCGTCGTTTCCGAAGCCATGTCGGCGGGCTTGCCGGTAATCGTTTCGGAAAACACGGGCATGTCGAACTTCATAAAAGACGGTCGCGAGGGATTCGTGGTCCCCATCAGGGATAGCGATAAAATCGCCGAGAAGCTGACGTTTCTCTACGAGCATCGCGACCAGTGTATCGCGATGGGCGAGGCGGGAATTGCGACCGCTCGGTCGCTAGACTGGAACAATTATCAAACGGTGTGCGCAAACTTCTATAGATCCCTATTTGCACCGACCCAATCAACGCGCGGCGCAACGGAATCCGCCGGACACCGTGCCCATGGTTAGGTCTTGATGCGGACCAATGCGCTCGGCGCTTTGGACGCCGTAGCGGTATTGTCCGGCGCCCGCGCCAGCGAAGCTTGAAATCCCGTATACATCGACAGCGACACCACGAAAAGGAGCGTCAGAAGCGATGTGGGATTGCCAATCCCTATGAAGTAGCGCAAGAAAAAGCACTGAATCAGCAGAAATACGAAGAAGGATGGCAGGAAGGCGAGCGTCATCTTGGACGCTTTCGGCGATGAGCGCTGCAAGCGCACCGCCTTGATGGGTGAATAGAGTAAGAGCAGGATCAGCGCTCCGCCCACCAGGATTCCACTGTCCAACAGAATCGTCAGGTAGGAATTCTCGGTGAGGAAACCGATTACGGTATATTCGGATGATCGGAGCCCGCCGCCGAACGCGATCAGCGCCGGGTCCGAGAATAGCGCGTCCATCCCCTTCGCCCACAAGTCGGTCCTTCCGGTCGCGCCCGTGCCGACGCCTCGATAGGACGAATCGATCTCCAGGATACTGACGAAGTACCGGCTTGCGAATCCAAAGTACAAGACCGCCAAGGTACCGATTGCCGCGGCCGCGATTAAAAATCGCTTCCCGGTGACGGCTCTCAGCACGCGAAACTCGAAGAACGCCGCGAACACCGCCGCGACCATCAGCGCGATAATCGACGACCTCGAAGAGGTTGCCAGCACGATGCTCCAGGCGAGCAGCACTGCGGCTGCCATCAGATTCCGGCCGAGGGTATTGCGCGCCAAGTAAACGCGGCGCGCCAACAACAGCGATCCGGATCCGAAAATATAGCCCATCAAAAGAGGATGGTTGCCAAAGGGCTTGTAGCGCTCGAGTCCGCTGGGTCCGATGGAGATTTCGAGAGCGGCGATCAAGCTCCTGCCTTGGAAAACGATGCAGCTGGCAATACACAAGAGTATTACGGCGGTTCCGACATCCAACATGCGCTCGAGCGTCAGTGTTCTGGCGAGCACCGATATGAAAATCAGAATCGCGACATAATACATGGTGTAGTAAATACAATAGTCCTCGGAGCGGACCAGCGATACCGCCCCCGAAAGCATTCCGACCAGGTACAGGAGAAGCTCGGCGGGTGTTGCGGTTATTCGCTGCATTTTCTTGGTGACGATCGCTACAAGAGCTGCGAGCAGGAGCAATACGAAGATGATGGGGCGCACCCCCTCTCCCAATCCGCCCGGGTTGGACAGAAACGCCAGGTAACAACCGCTAACGATCAACGCTTCGATCATCATCGCAACACTCTACCTCGGTGGTTTTGCAATACCAAGCCGCAATCCGGCGGCGGGTTGCGGCAGGTGGCTAAAAGTGCTTGAATGCAGAATGATATTTGATGATGCCAGGCCTCTCGATCCGTCCGCTTGGCGGTTGGCAAGCGCCGTGTTCCGCTATTTCGCGGTTTGAGCCGGCTACGAGCTGGAATCGTCCATGCCCTCGCTCGGCGTATTGTGGTCTCAGTACGGCCCCTACCACTTCGCCCGCATTTCCGCGCTCAAAACTCATGCCGCATCTCAGACCATCCATGCGCTGGAGATCGCCAGCCGCACGCATGATTATGAATGGAGCCGATCCGGCGCCACAGTCAATCTGATCACGTTGTTCCCGGGCGATGTCGCGGAACGGCTGTCCTTCTGGCGCGTGTTCTTGCGGACTCGAAGGAGCTTTGCCCAACTCAGGCTCGATGTCTGCTTCATTCCGAGCTATTCCCCGAAACAGCCGCTCGCGGCGTTGCTCGCTGCAAGATCGTTGGGCATACGCACCGTCCTCATGATCGACAGCCACAAGGGCACGATGAGGTCGCGCGCGGTGGGAACATGGCTCAAACGGCGGCTGGTGCGGCTGTTCGATGCCGCCCTGGTCGGCGGCCACCCTCAAATGACCTACGTCGAGTCTCTCGGGATGCACCGCGATCACATATTCGTGGGCTACGACTCGGTGGATAACGACTATTTCGCCCGACGAGCGGCTGAAACCCGAGCCCGCGCCGCCGAATTCAGACATCGATACGATCTGCCGAGCCGATATTTTCTGAGCTTGGGCCGATTCCTCCCGAAGAAAAACCTGGGCACCTTGATCCGGGCGTACCGCCGCTTTCTCGATTCCGCCGCCACGAAGACGCATCTCGTGATGGTCGGGTCCGGCTCGGAGGAGACGAATCTGCGCATGCTGTGCGACGAGTTGCGCCTGCCGGTGTACAACAAAATGGCCTCGAAGATCGACGTGCAGGAATCGAGCACCGCTGATTCCGCTCCCGGCGTGCATTTCTACGGCTTTCGCCAAATCGAAGAGAATCCGATCTTCTATGCCCTCGCCGACGCCTTCATTCTGCCGAGCGCGGTCGAGGAGTGGGGTTTGGTGCTCAATGAAGCCCTAAGCTGCAGCTTGCCCGTGGTGGTGAGCGAGACGGTCGGATCCGCGGAGGATCTCCTGCGGGCCGTCTCGCCGCCGGGCTCCGCCAAAAACATCCGCCAGAATGGATTCGTGTTCAATCCCAATTCGGCCGCATCGCTCACCGAGGCGCTATTGACGCTGGATTCGAATCCGGACCTGCGGCAAACCATGGGCCAGGCAGGGCGGCTGATCGTTGAGGATTTTTCGTGCGAGAGGTTCGCGCGTAGCGCGCTCAAGGCCGCGAAGACGGCCCTCGACCGCGGACTGCCGCTGCGGCAGGACTCGTCCGTTTCGGGCGAGCGCTGATTCGCGCCGAGCACGGCGACCCCGTGCTCGGCGGGCGGAAGTCACGGGCTCTAGAATTGCGTGCTATAGCCCTCGGGCGCCCGCGTCTGCTGCTGCAACACGGAGACATTCGAGGACATTACGTAGATCGGCATTTCAGAGAGCGTCAGTTGAAGGATGCCGTTCGTGTACTGAACGCTCTTTGGATTTCCCATCGTATCGAATACGATCGCGGTCCCGGATGCGCCGGCAGAATCTATCTGCAGCTGATACGAGATGCTCGCATTGAATGATCCGTTATGCGCCCAGAGCGCCGTCATGGCATGCGCCTTGTCGGCCAGCAGGAAGGAATAGCCGTATCCCCCTGACGGCAGATTGGTCAGCGCGCCCAAGCTGCGTGAACCGTCGATGAGCCTCGTGGTCGCCGCAACCGCCAACGCTGCCGGCTTGGGAGAGATGTTGGGAGAGTTGAAGTCGTTTGCCGCCATGCTCAGATTGAAGTACATCCCGAATCCCGTGCTCTGGGCGAAATCGGCCGAGTAGAACAGGAACGAGGTGTCGACGCCCTCTCCGAGCATGATGAGGTGGGTGCGAACGACGGCTTCAGCATGTTCGGTGAGCACATCCGTGGTCGGATAGTTCGCCGAATAACTCGCCCCGTCCGGGTAAGAGATGCCGCTCTCGGTGACGAACAGTTTCGTGCCGGCGGGCATCACGCTGACCATCGCCTTGCGCAGGCCCTGGATCTGGCTCGGTAAGTCGGCCGACTCGGGCGGCTTCGAGGAACTCGCCGCCAAGGTGTAATACCCGTGGCAGGCCACCGCGTCCAAGTACTTGGTCAACCCGAGGGGCGCCAGGCGAGTGAGCCACTCGCCGCACGTCACGGGACCCTGCGTCGCCGGACCCATCACTGCCGCATCCGGATCCGTAGAGTGCACACCATTCCAGACCGACTGGTACAGCTGTACGAACTGCGCATCACTGCCCATCCACTGGGTCGCCGGACCCGGATCCGGCTCCCAGGTGACCTGGTAATAGTTCTTCTGTTGATTCGGAATGTACTTCGCGTGAATGAGCGCACTCTCCCGGCCCACGAGTGCCGAATAACTCTTGTACGCGCTGAAGGATTTCGGAGGATAGGTGCCGCTGGCGCCCGCCGGCGCGGTGCTCGCCCAAGCTGGCAGACCGTTCATGCTGATGATCCGAGCAAGCGTGCCCTGCTTCAGGCCGGGGTCGAGGGGATAGGTCGCCGGATTGTATTGTCCGGCGTTGTTCGGCTCGGTCGTCCCCTGGGACCGCTCATCCAGCACCCAGGTGCTACCGAGATTCTCGTTCACGGGTTGCAGCCCATTGCCGCTGCAGCAGATGCCGGACTCAACATAATTCGCGCCCTGCAGGCCGATACGGTGCTGGTCGAGTGCTCCGCTCACCGCCGGGACGATATCCGCGACATTGGGCAGCACGCCGAAGGATGCGTAACCCGCGGGCCGGCTGCCCAACTGCCGCTGGGTGGCGCCCGAGTTCTGAAGCGTGGCTGAGGCTGCGAAATAGCCGGCGAGCGTGGACGTGCACGCGACGGTCGAGGCGGTCGAGCCCTGCGGAACGCTAATCGAGCCCGATGCAAGTGCCGTCCCGGTGTAGTCGACGATCTGCCAGGCGACAGTGTCGGCGTTCTTCGTTACGGCATCGAATTTCACTTTGAATGTCGAGCCTGAGGTGAATGTCTCGGTGAGATCGTTGCCGCTGACGGAAATGCCGAGCGATGACGACGACGATGTGACGGACGTCGCAGTTTGCTGCGCGGACGCGCAGCTGAGGCTGCCGGTCGCGACACTCACCGGCGTGGTCGGCGGCGGCGTCGGATTGATAGGAGTAACCGGCGATGTGCCGCCCCCACCGGGCGTGCCGCCGCCGCCCGACGAGGAAGTGCTCGAGGCGGACGTGGCGCTGGAGCTTGATGTACCCGAGGAACCGTCGGAGCATCCCGTGATCGTTAGAGCAGCGGCAATTGCTGCCACTGATGTGATACGCATCGTCATCGGTTCAGCCGCATTTCGAAATAAACCTTTAGTGCCAGTCGAATGTTAGGTGTACAACTTTTGATCAACACGGAAGCAACTCACGGTCGCGATAGTATTTACAAAAGTTTTTTTAAGATAACTGTCGGCCACGGGAGACTCTGTCTCCGTGAACAGACATTCGAGTGCGCGTGATTTTTTTTAGCGGCGGCGGAACGCCGCGGCTATTGATGCCGAGTCAAAATCGGTGTGCGAGGAAGGAACCTTATTTTACGGTAGCTTTATTCACCCTCCACGCCAGCGCGCTCCGATCGTGACGCAGGGATTTCCTGCACAGCGCATCTCTTTCGGCTGATCTTTGGTGACGACGCTGCCGGCAGCGATCACTGCTTCGCTGCCGATGGTGACCCCGGGCCCTACGAATGCCTGCGCTCCGACCCACGCGCCATCTTCGACGACGATCGGGCGGTTCCGATATGGCATGCTGGGCTCCGTGAAATCGTGATTGCCCGTGCAGAGAAAAGCGCGCTGAGAGATGCAGCAATGCGAGCCGATCACGATGGGCTCCAAGTTGAGGAGAAACACCTCCTCACCTATCCAGCTGTAATCGCCGATCGCGAGCTTCCATGGGAAATGGATGTTCACACGCGGCTTGATGTACACACCCGTTCCGATCTTCGCGCCGAAGCGCCGAAGCAATGCGCATTTCAATGCGGAGGGCCAGGGAAGCGCCGAGAGGAAGAAGGCGCATTTCAACAGATACCATACCGCCTCGACCCAGGCAGGACGCCCGCGGTCGAGGTCGGGGCGTCCGTCAAATAGATCATGACGGACGCGGCTCATGGTCTCAGCAATACGCGGCGCATGCGCGTTGCAACTCTTGCACGACCGCTGGCCAGGCGTAGCGCGCCTCGACGACGCGGCGGCCCGTCGAACCGCGATCCGCTCTCTCCGATTCGGAAGCGCGTATGGCTTGTTCGAGCGCCTCGGCGAGGGTGTCCACCGCGGCGGCGCATTCCCAGCCCGCACCTTCCGCGAGCAGGTCGCCCACATTGCTCTCGCGCGTGGCGATGACGGGCACCTCGCAAGCAAGAGCCTCGAGCACGCTCATCGGCAATCCCTCCGAGTAGGATGGAAGTACGAACAGGTCCGCAGAATACAGCAGACGCACCTTCTCATCGCCCTGCACGAGGCCGGTGAAGATCACCCGATCGCCGATGCCGAGTTCGGCGACGCGAGCGCGCACCTCCTCGAGGTGTCCCCCTTCGTCGGGACCCGCGATGACCAGCTCCCAATCCTTTGCCTGGGGACAAATCCTCGCCCAGGCTGGGAGCAGGAGCATCAAACCCTTCTTGGGATGAATGCGGCCGAGAAACAAAAGCCGCCGCGAGCGCTTGGGGAGGCGCTCGATGAGCGGTGTGCAAATCGGCCGGTCCCCATCGGCGGGCCTCGCGAAGTCGGTGACATCGAGGCCGTTCGGAATGACTGCGATGGGCTGGCGCGCACCGGTCGCCGCGATCTGATCCGCTTCAATGGCGGTCAATGCACGCCAGAAACGCACGTCGCGGATATTGCGGTCCTCGAACAACCAGTGCACCAGCCGCTTCTTCCATCGCGACCGCCGCAGGATATAGGGCTCGAACATACCGTGGACATGGTAAACCAGCGCCTTGCGCTGCCGCCTCGCCTCACGGCCGAAGACCAGGTTGGGACCCACGTAAAGCCCGTGTGCATGCACCACGTCGCTGTCGCGGACCAGCGCCGGCGCGTCCCTCAGCATGTCCGGCGAGTAGTACAGAAAATCCGGCCCCGCCCTGCGGTACTCCAGGATTCCCGCGCGGGTGTCCTGGCGGGCGGCCCCGTAGGTTGCACAAAGCACCGAGCGGATCCCCGCCTGATCCATGTGCGAGTGCAGAGCGATGGCGCTCGAACCGAGACCGCCGCCTTGCAACGGCTCGAGCGACTGGGTGAAATGCAAGTGCCTCATGGAGTCAAAGGACCGCCGGGAACGCTGCGCTACGGGCGCGGCGGACCGTCCCGTCAGAACTTGAACTTCACGCCGGCATTCGCGAGGTTGTCGTCGTAGCCGAACTGAGCCTGGTTGGAACGCCGCTGCTCGTGGCGATACGTCAAGGTGAGCACCAGCGAGCGCAGGGGCGTGTATTGAATGCCGCCCTGCTCCGCCGAGAGGGTATCGCGCCTGGGTCCGACCACGATATTGCTGAAGCTCGACTCGATGTAGTCCTGTTTGTACCAGACCACGACCGCCACCCAGGTGATCTTGTCGGTCTGCATCCAGACCGGAGAGACGGCGACGCCGTCCTGCACGAAATAGTCGGACTGGGCATACAGATAGGCCTGCAGATCGCGGCTCGCGGTCACCGAGAGGCTGGTCTTTTCCGTCGCCTGCCATAGAAACTTCAGATGCCAGATATCGCCGGAAAATGCGCCCACTCCCGGATTGTCGGGGTAGCTGCGCTGCAGATATCCCGCATCGCCATTGAACGTAGTCTTGTCGGTCGGCGCGTACTTGATCAGGAAGACGCCCGAGTTCTCGTTGTAGTTCGGATCGAACGGGTTGCCGTTCAAGGTCGCGCCATCCTGATACGGATAACGGCCGTGGGTGAAGCGGTATTCTGCGCCGATAGTGTTCGCTTGCGAAGTCGCCATCTCTACGCCCACCTTGCCGGTTTCCAGGTCCAGGTCGTTGAACTCCAGGCCGGCGCCCTGGTTCTTGATGTAGGAATCGTCGAGGGTTCCGTACACGGCCCAGCGCGGCCCGATCTGGTAGCGGCCGTTGGCGAAGTATTCCTGGCGATCGATGATGTCGCGCGAAAAGTAGAACGAGTCGCTGAACCCCGCGAGACTGCGGGTGTAATTCGCGCCCAGTTGTCCGGTCAGGTCGCTCGCGAGCGACCAGTTCCACGTGGCCTTGCCGGTGCCGGACGTGTTGTTGAGATCCGTGTTGCGAACGAAGCGGTTCTCATCGATCTGCAAGTCGTAATCGACCGATTGCTGGCTGATTACCCAATGGCCATCGACGCCCGCAGAGCCCGTGTTGAGATGATCCTCGAGCGATATCCCGGGCGAAATCGCGGCAACCCCCAGCAGGTGCACGTAGTCCGCCGGTGAGGCCGGCAGGCGAAACAGATTGTTGTCGTACGTGTACTGGTACTGCACGAACGGCGTGATCCAGTCGGCCGTATTGTCGGGCGCGTTCTCGGGCGCGATGGGTATGGGAGGGAACACCGGTGCCTGCGCGCGCGACTGCGTGGCCATGCCTGCCGCAGCGAGGGTTGCCATCAGACATGCGATGTGCGCGGTGCGTGAAGTCCTCATGTGCCGGGCTCAGAGCTCTTGCATGACGCTGCCGAGCACGTTGACCCCGGCCTCGGAAAGGTTCTGCATGGCTGTCACCAGCTTCTTCTGGCGCGTGTAATTTCTCCGGACCACCATGAGGGCGTTCCCGGCGCGCGCCGCCAGGATCTGCGCATCCGCGGTCTCCGCCATGGCCGGCGTGTCGATCACGATGACGTCGAACTGCTCGGTGAACTGCTCGAGGACGACGTCGAAAACGGGGCCCGACAGAAGCTCCTGCGGGTTCGGCGGCAGCCTTCCGCTCGGCAGCACGAACAGGCGCAGCTGCGGATGGATGCGGCGCGCGATCTCACGGGTCGCGCGGCCCGTGACCAACGCCGACAAACCGACGTCGTTGTTGAGGTTGAACAGCAGGTGTTGCCTCGGGTTGCGCATGTCGGCGTCGATCAGCAGGGTGCGCTCGCCGATTTGCGCAAACACGACCGCCAAATTCGCCGCGAGCCAGCTGCGGCCGTCGCCTCGCTCGGCGCTGGTGACCGCAATGACTTTTCGCGTGGTATCACGCGGCCAACGAAACAAAATCTGGCTGCGGAGCGCGCGCAAGGGCTCGACCAAGGGGCTTTCCGGCCTGTATCCCGCAATGACTTCCTCGCCCACTCCGTTCTGGCCGCCGCAGGCCAGAATGGGATAGTTGAATTGCCGTGCGATCGCAAACTCTACGTCTTCCTTGGCGAGCAGTTGAAGCTGAACCGCGGCATCGCCGAAGCGAAGCCCCTGTTCGCGTGCGAAGCGCTCGATCTTGTCCACATCGCTCGGGCTCAGGCGTCCTTCGCCCACGAGAATCGCTCCGATCGACCGACTTCCCTCAGGCGATGTGCCCGGGCTGGTCAGGGGTTTGTTCTTCAGGGTTACCTTCATATTCGACCCGCTGCGGGTGCCGCGTATGCGACCAGGGCGCGCCCCGGCGCCGTCTTCGCGTCGGGTATGCGGCCAAGGACCGGAATACCGAGCAACGGCAGAAGCTCGTCGGCCTCGCGCACGCGGCGGTCGGTCATCTCACGGAGCAGCGCCGCGCCGATGCCGCAGACCCCTCCCACGAACAGGCCGAAGAGCAAATTCAGCATCAACTTCGGACTGGCGGCGTCCATCGGCACCGCCGCCGGAGCCAACAGCTCGATGTTCGTCTGCTGTGCCTGACTCTCGAGGCTGCTTTGAGCCAATCGCTGAGAGACCGCCTCGAGGTTCTTCTGCGCCATGGTCACATCGTTTTGAAGATCCGCCACCTGATCGTGCTGCTGCTTCAAATCGAGGATGCGCTTTTTCTGAGCGTCCAGAGCCGCTTTTAGATCGTCCTCCCGCCGTACGTCGACCTGGGCGGTGCCGCCGATGGAGGCCGCAATTCGTTCGCTTTCCTGTGCGATACGTTCGCGTATGCCCACGATCTCCGCCTCCACATCCTTGTAGTCGGGATAGTTCTTTCCGTAGTTCGTCGCCATGTCGCGCCGCTTGGCCTCGGCCATCGCGAGACTCGCCTTGAGATTCGCGATCACGGGGCTCTGCAGCACTTCGGGCAGCGACTCGGCGTCGCCTCTCGCTTGGCGCTGTCTCGACTGGCTCTGCTGGCGCTGGGTCTGAACCGCCACGAGCTGCGTCGAGAGCTCCTGCAACCGGGCATTCTCCACGTCGAGCTTATCGTCCGTCGCGACGATGCCGGCCGCGTTCTGGAAATCCGATAAACGCTTCTCCTTGGCCTCGAGATCCGTGCGGAGCGTGCGCGACTGCTCGTTGAACCATGCTGCGTATTGCTTGGCGGAATCGACCTTCAGCTCGATGTTCGTATCAATGTAGGCTGTGGCCCAGGCGTTCGCGAGGGCGGCAGCGAATTGTGGATCGGGCCCCTTCGCGGAAATGCCGATGACGTCGCTCTCCTTGGACGGAACCACCGTCACCTTTCTCTGCAACCCGTCTGCAATCCATCCGATGAGGTCGCCCTTCCCTTGGCGCTGCCACTCGTCCTTGTACGCGGCGGATTCATCGAGCTTCAGGAGCTTCACGGCGCGCTGTGCGACGCGATGGCTTTCGATGATGTCAACCTGCGTCGCGATGTCGCTCGGCAGGAGCTGCGCCGCCGGATAGGCCATGCTGCTGGACAGCGGGTCGGCCTTGCCCTGAACGACGACGGAGGCCGTCGCCACATACTGCTTCGGAAGGATCAGCGTGACCAACACGACCAGGATCACGACGCCCACGAACACGCGCACGGCGAGCTTCCACCGCGCGCGCAAGACCAGAAACAACTGCTGAGCTCCCATCGATGCCTTCCTCAAGCCGTCAGAACAAACTCTCTTTCACGTAAATGACATCCCAGTCCTTCACGTCATCATCGAGAGAGACCTCTATCTCGTTCACCTTGCCGTGAGCATCGCGCCGGTGCAGAACGATTCCGCGCCTGGTTCCCTTGGTCGTGATTCCGCCGCCGACCGCGAGCGCCTGCATGACGGTCATGTCCCGCTCCAGCCGGTATTGGCCGGCCTTCTGTACCTGTCCGTAGATATAGAACATCGGCTGGTGGTTCACGAAGACCGTATCGCCGCCGGACAAAAGGATATCATCGCCGGTGTTGCTCTCCATGGCGGCCTTGACCACGTCGATCTCGCGCCGGAACGGCTTGCCGTTACGCGTACCGCTGACGATCACGGTGTCCGATCCCGTCGCCATGATTCCGCCCGCGGTCGCCAGCATGCCGGACAGGTGACCGCCTGCCGCATCCAGGGCGTAGCGCCCGGGCTTGTTGACTTCGCCAAGTACGGACACCTGATTGCCGAACGCGGTCTCGAGCAGGATATTTACCTGAGGATTGACGACGAAGCCTCCCCCCTTGAGGAGTTCCGCGATCTTCTTCTCCGCCGCCGGCAACGTCAGATCACTCACCTGCACCGAGCCCACCAATGGAAAGCTGATCGCTCCGACTTCCGACACCCGCGCCTCGAGAGTCAAATCGGGATTCTTGAACACTGAGATTTTCAGAATGTCGCCCGCACCGATGCGGTACTCGATCTGCACGCTGGTTGCCGGCTGGGCGTAGGCGGACACCGCCTGGAGATTCAGTACAACCATCCCCACCAGCAGAGCAGCACCCGCCCGCCCGGGTGCAAACCGCATCAATCCGACTCGCGAGCCCGTTGTATTACTAGGCAGTGTCGAGGTTCCTGGGGGCGGGATGACCTGTTGCTGGGCCGGGCCAGCCTCCGCGCGATACCCTACGCAGCGGGCTAAATGAATGAAAATTAACATATTTTTTCCTTCAGGGCGCCGCCGGGGCCACCACCCCCTCGGGAGCGGTGCTCGTTTTCTTTCTGACGCCGCCCCAGCCGAATAATCGCGCAAGCACCAGATCGATTTCGAAGTGATGTTCCGCGTAGGCGCGCGCGCGCTTGCCAAGTTCGCGGCGCTCCGCTGAGTGGTCCGCGAGTCGCACGACAGCCGCGGCCAGCGCCGAGGTGTCGTCCGGAGGGACGACGAAACCGCACTGCGATACAACGGCGTGCAGCTCGGTGCCCGCTTGGGACATGGTGATCACCGGCCTTCCACTCGAGAGCATCCCGGATAACTTCGACGGCAGCACGAGATCGGTGGCGTCCGCGTTCTGCGGCAGCAAATGAATATCCCCGAGGCACAGCAGCTCGCCCAGTCGCTCGATCGGCTGCAACGGCAAGAATCGCACGTTGGGCATATCCGCCGCAGCGCTCTGTAACGCCGCCTTCACGACCCCTTCGCCGCTTACCACGAATACAATGTCTTTGCGCGCCGCCAGCTGCGCCGCGGCCGCGGGAATCGCCATCAGACCCTGCTTTCCTCCCATCGACCCGGAGAACAACACCACGACGCTGTCCGCCGGTATATCCAGCTGGGCCCTAAACGCATCGCCTTTCAAATCGGGGTTGATGCGGGACACGTCCACCCAATTCGGAAAGTACTGGGTGCGCGACATCGGCACCCCTTTGCGCTGCAGCGTTTGCACCATGCGTGCGGAAATCGACGAGACCTGATCGAACCGTAGGAGCATGAAGCGCTCGAGACGCAGGACGATGCCGCGCACGAGCTTGCTGCTCAGCAACCCCATGCTGAAGGCGAGATCCACTTCGAAGTCTTGAAGGTGCAGCCATGCCCGCGCACCCGCCAGGCGCGCGGTTAGCCAGCCCATCGGTGCGCAAACGAACGCCGGCGCTACTGTCACGACGAGATCGGGTCGCCAAAAAATTTGCCGCACCATGAGCGGCAGCGAGCAAATCGCGAACGATAAAAGGTGAAGCACGCGCTTGATACCCGTGGGGGAAGAGGGAACCCAGATCGGAGCACGCCACACGGAAACGTTGCGCCATGCATCGCGTCGAAATGCGCGGCCGGCAAATGCTGGATCGAGCTTCCATTGCGGATAGTAGGGAAGCGAACATACCACTCTGACGCTGTGGCCGTGGGCCGCCAGCCACTCCGCCATCTCACCCGAATACTTGCCTATGCCGGTGGGCTCGGGCGCAAAATTGGCACTGTAAATCAGAATCTTCAACAGACGCTCCATGCCGATCTACGGTTCGAACAGCAACCCGCGCTCAAACCGCACCGCGAAAGCTCAAAAAAGGGTCAACCACAATCGACCAGTCGACAATATCCAACAGTACCGATAATACTCACAATTGTTGCGATATTTCAAAATTAAACGATTGCTAACATGTTGAACATAACGGTTTTTTTGTAAGTTCAATCCTACAGATAGGTGTGTTACCCGGGTGTCGCGCCGGGCCGGTGCGGCAACGAATGACTCGCTAAACGTAGCGCGAGCGCAACAATGATTCTTGTAGGAATGCCGGGGTTTTGCGCGGGCAGAAAAGCAACTTCCGCCGGTTGTTGAGATCGTCAGTGACGGAAAATCTGCGGCGCCTCAATTGACCACCGCATCCTCCGCCACATCGGATGCCTCATGAAGCGGACCGAACACTCGGCGCAGCGTGGCATCACGCTCGAATCGCGTCTCGGCGATGTCGCGGGCACGGTGACCGAGCTCGCGGCGACGTACGGGATCGTCCGCGAGCTCCACCACTGCATCGGCGAGTCCCGACGCGTCATCCGGCGCCACCACCACGCCGCAGTGGCTCACTATCTCGGCGATCTCCGTGCCCGCCCGGCATGCGGCGATCACCGGCCGGCCACTCGCCAGCATTCCCGACAACTTGGACGGAAGCACCAAGTCGGCCGCGTCCGGGCTTTGCGGCATCAAGTGCAGATCCGCCATGGCCAAAAGCTCTTGGAGCCGCTCCTGAGGTTGCAATGGAATCAGGTGAAAATTGGCCAGGCCCGCGCCTGCCGCCTCTATTCTTGGCTTCATGACGCCGTCGCCACAGACGACGAAAACGATATCCGCCCGCGACTCGAGCAGGCTGGCGGCGGCAGGAATGACCATCAAGCCCTGTTTGCCGCCGAGGGTTCCCGAGAAAAGGACCACGACGGCGCCCTCGGGAATTCCGAGTTCGGCGCGATACCTCTCGCGCGAGCGCCAAGAGCCGGCTCGGGAAACGTCGACCCAGTTGGGAAAATAACAGATGCGCTCCGGCGCGACCCCCTTCAGCAGCAACCGCTCCATCATGCGGCTGGAAATGGTCGATACGGTACCGAAGCGGCGCAGCAGCCAGCTCTCCATGCGAAGCGCCACTCGCTGCAGTAGCTTCCCCTTCAGAAGCCCCATCCGAAACGCGACGTCGATCTCGAAATCCTGGAGGTGCAGCCAGGATTTCGCGCCTGTGAGCGAAGCGGCCAGCAGTCCCGCCGGCGCGCACATGAGCGCGGGCGCCACGGTCAGTACCACGTCCGGCCGCCAGGCCAGCTGCATCAACACCAAGGGAAAGGAGGTGAGCGCGAAAGACAACAAATGGAGCGTGCGCTTGATGCCCCCAGGGGATTTTGGCACCCAAATCGGCGCCCGCCGTACGTCGGCGCCGGCGAAGTTTTCGCGCCGGAAAGGGGGCCAGCGGTAGCCGCGCGCAATCTTCCACGCCGGGTAATAGGGAGGGGCCGCGATGACACGGACTTCGTGTCCTTCACCCGCCAACCATGCGGCCATTTCACCGCTGTATTTACCGACCCCGGTGAGCTCGGGGGCGAAGTTGGCAGAGTAGATCAAGATACGCATACGTTTAGCCCTGGAGGCTTTTCCGGTCACCATTCCTCGCCTACAAATTCAAACCCCTCTCGATCACGTCTCGCTCCCCCGAATGGGCACCGCCGCCGATGCTTTGCGCGCCAATGAAGACCGGTTTTGGCCGCAGCGAAACGTGCTGCTTACTCAACCACGATGATGCAGTGTTGTGAAGGCAGAAGTTGTCGGTGTGAGCAGACAACTGTCGAAAGAATTCGCAGACGCTGAACGTAGGTCGGAACGCGCGAGGATGTACAGCGAGCGCTGCTCAGCCGGTCGAGAACATACCGCCCGCCCCGCCCGCCGCAGGCGCGCGGCCGAGACGCTTGACGCGTCGCACAGCATCACGCGCGCTGACCAAAAAATCAGGTAGCGCCGTTCGGCAGAACGCCAGCTTGCGGATATAGCGCTCCACGGTCCATTCGGCACTCGAGCCTTTTGGAAAGAAAACAACGTCGCCCACCGCGACGTGGCGTGATCGCCCATCGGGAAATTTCAAGCTGACAGATCCCTCGAGAACGTGCAGCGTCTCATCGAAGCTGTAGAACCAATTGAAGCGCCCCGCGGTGCAGTCCCAGAAGTAGGTGCTCGCGGAACCATCGGCGCTCGACGAGAGCTGCTCGATCCTCGCCACCGGCTTCCCTTCCAGAATCCAGGCAGGATTGACGGGGCAAGAACTCCAGTTGCTGGTTTCGTCACGTCCGCGCACGCTTGGACTGATTGCCACCTTAGATATGGTCGCCATCAACCTAGGTTAGCATACCAAGATCTAAGGGAAACCGGACGGGGCTTACAGCCAATTGCGGCCGCGGCCGACAGCTAATCCCACCCTTGAACTCCACGACGAAGGGCGACCACATTTACCAGGCAAAGATGGCGGGGACGGTCGGCTCGGTTTACTCTACGTGCGCTGGAACCTGTCGTTCAAAGCAGACATTTAACAGTAGAAGGTCCGTGATTCGAGCCCTTAAGCGCCCCAAATGATGACCGCGCCACACCTCCGATGCCCGCCTCATCCACCAGCAACGTGACTTCTGCGAACAGCATGCTGTTCGCGCGCGCTCTGCGCAGCTCAGAGCGGGTGCTGCTGCCGATCAACGAAGGCGCCATGCGCGGGGATGCTGAACGGCCGTCTTTCTACTGCGTGCACTCCGTGTCAGGAGCCGCCGGAACTGATTTTCTGAACATTGCCCGGCGGCTCGATCGCACGGTCAACTTTTTCGGACTGCAGGCGCCCCCGAAGCTGATGCAGGATCCCGAGTTCGGATCATCGATCGAGGGCCTCGCCGACCACTACGTGAAGGCGCTGGTAAAGTTTCAGCCGGAGGGGCCGCTGATAATCGGCGGTTATTGCATCGGCGCCATCATCGCCCTGGATATGGCGAAAAAGCTGCGCGCCATGGGACGGGAGGTGGGCCCCGTCATCGCGATCGACGGTGCGCCGGAGAACATTGAAGTTTTGAGTGGTTGGAATCCCCGCTATTGGGTGGAGATGGCACGAAACGTCCCGCGCTGGCTGCTGCATGCCGATCTCATGAGGAGCCGCTCCCTGCACTCGCTCATGTGGAGCTTGTCCAAGCACGCAATCGCGATCGGCAAAGGCGCGATGGGCCTCAAGCGTACCGAGAAGCTCGGCGGTGGCTACGCGATCGATCGCATCATGGATCTGTCGCTCTACCCGCCCACACAACGGTTATTCATCAACCGGCTGTTCTCCGCCCTGTTCTCGTACAGGCCGGAGGCATACCCCGGCGAGGTCGTCGTGTACGAGGCGAAGGTCGCACCGCTCCTTTACGTACCGCAAGTCGGGCGCACTTGGCACAAAATCGCCCCCGGGGCGCAGATCGTGGGCATCGTCGGCACGCACATCGGCATCATGCACGACCCTTATGTCTCCGCACTCGCAGACGATCTGCGTGCGCGCATCCTCAAATTCGTCGCGGGATCCTCCAAGTAGCCGGTTAATGCCCCGCGAGCCGCGCTTCGACATTCTCTTCGAGCCGGTCAAGATCGGTCCCGTCGTCGCCAAAAATCGGTTTTTCCAGGTACCGCACTGCAACGGCATGGGATACGCACGCCCACGCGCCCACGCGGCGATGCGCGGCGTCAAAGCAGAAGGCGGTTGGGCCGTGGTGAGCACCGAGGAGGTGGAAATACACCCCTCGAGCGACCTATCGCCTTACATCGAGGGCCGGCTCTGGGACGATGCCGACCTTCCCGCGTTGGCTTTGATGACCGACGCGATCCACCGGCACGGTGCGCTCGCGGCCATCGAACTCGTCCATGGCGGCATGAACGCCCCAAATCTTCTGTCCCGCGAGGTCTCCCTGGCGCCGAGCGCCATCGCTTCCCCCGCCGGGCATCATCCCGCGCAGGCTCGTGCGATGAGCGCCTGCGACATCCGGGAGTTTCGCCGCTGGCATCGTCAAGCGGCAATTCGCGCGCGCCGTGCCGGCTTCGACATCATCTACGTGTATGCCGCGCACAGCCTTTCCCTACCGATGCACTTTCTTCAACGGCGGCATAATCACCGCCTCGACGAGTATGGCGGAAGCCTTCACAACCGCGCGCGGCTGCTGCGCGAATTGATCGAGGACACCAAGGACGCGGTGGGTACGCAGTGCGGCGTTGCAGTCCGATTCGCGGTCGACGAGCTGCGCGGCGCGGATGGCATCAGCGCCGACCGCGAGGGTAGAGAAGTTGTGGAACTGCTCGCCGAATTACCCGATCTTTGGGACGTGAACATCAGCGACTGGTCGCACGACTCCCGGACTTCGCGATTCGCCGCTGAAGGGTACCAGGAGGAATTCGTGCGCTTCGTGAAGACGGTGACCACCAAGCCGGTGGTGGGGGTCGGCCGGTTCACGTCCCCGGATGCCATGGTGTCGCAGATCCGGCGCGGTGTGGTGGATTTCATCGGTGCGGCTCGCCCCTCCATCGCCGACCCCTTCTTGCCGAGGAAAATCGAAAGCGGCGATGTCGATGACATCCGCGAATGCATCGGCTGCAATATCTGCGTGAGCGGTGACTACACGATGACGCCGATTCGCTGCACGCAGAATCCGACGATGGGCGAGGAGTGGCGCAAGGGATGGCACCCCGAGCGGGTGGCACCGCGCACCGCCGATGACGCCTTTCTCGTGATCGGTGCCGGGCCTGCCGGCCTCGAGTGCGCAAGAATCCTCGGGCAGCGCGGCCATGCCGTTCACTTGGTCGATGCCGCGGAGCAACTCGGCGGCCGCGTGACGCGTGAGACACGGCTCCCGGGACTCGCCGCCTGGTCACGGGTCCGCGACTATCGGCTGGGTCAGATCAACAAGATGGCGGGCGTGTCGATCGTGCGCGGCAGCCCGGTGAGCGCGCACGACATCTTGGAATTCGGCGCGAGGCGAGTCGTGCTCGCGACCGGCGCACGCTGGAGAGGCGACGGCGTCGGGCGGGCGAATCACTCGCCGATCCCCGGCTTGGACGCGAAGCCCACGGTATTGACGCCCGAGGATGTGATGGACGGCCTGCTGCCACAGAGCCCCGCCCTCGTCTTCGACGACGACCATTACTACCTCGGCGGAGTCATTGCGGAGAAATTGCGGTCCCACGGTATCGACGTCGTGCTGGTCACGCCTGCCGGCTGCGTATCCGCTTGGACGGTGAACACCTTGGAACAATTCAGCATCCAAAAGCGTCTATTGGAACTCGGGGTGACGATCCTCGCGAACTGCAACCTGGTCGAGTTCGACGGCCAGCGCGCGGCAGTGGAGTGCGTGTTCACCGGACGACGCTCCATCGTGCCCGCGGGTTCGGTGGTCACCGTCACCTCGCGGGTGTCGGAAGATGCGTTGGCCGCAGAATTGGCACGGGACCCCGATCGACTGGCGCAGGCGGGAATCGTCTCCGTGGTGTCGATCGGCGATTGCCTGGCGCCAAGCACCATTGCCGCCGCTGTCTATGCGGGCCACCGCTATGCGCGCGAATTCGATCGACCGCTTGGCGAGGATGTCGGGTTCGCCCGCGAGCTTCCGGCAGTCTAGGTGTATCTGGCGACGCGCACGTGGAGGAAAGGCACATGAAAATCGGCTTCATCGGACTGGGCAACATGGGCGCGGCCATCGCCGCCAATCTGGTGCACGCAGGACATCAGGTCACGGTATGGAATCGATCGGCGGCAAAGGCCCAACGGCTGGCCGGTCTCGGCGCGGTTGCTGCGCCCGACCCCAAGGCGGCAGCGGCCGGGGGCGAGGTCGTGCTCACCATGCTCGCCGATGATGCGGCGCTGGACAGCGTGCTATCCGGGCCGCACGGTCTGCTGGAAGGACTTCGTCCCGGGTCGCTTCACATCTCGCTCAGCACGATTTCGGTCGCAACTGCCGAAAGGCTCGCCACCCTGCACGCCGAGCGCGGGCAGCGTCTGTTGTGTGCGCCTGTGTTCGGCCGACCGGAGGCCGCCGCTGCGGCCAAGTTGTTCGTCGTGGTTGGTGGAAAAAAGGCCGATCTCGACGGCGCCAAAACGCTGTTCGATGCGATCAGTCAGCGGGTTTTCTACATCGGCGAGACGCCCTCCGCCGCCAATCTGGTGAAGCTCTGCGGCAACTTCATGATTCTTGCCGCCATCGAGACGATGGCGGAAGCGATGACGCTCGCCGAAAAAGGCGGCGTCCCCAAGAAGCTATTGCTCGAGGTGCTCACCGGCACCTTGTTCGACTCGCCCGTCTACCGCAATTACGGCAACGGATTGGTCGAGGGCCGATTCAAGCCGGCCGGATTCGCCGCTCCGCTCGGTCTCAAGGACATGCGCCTGGTCGGGCACTCCGCCGAAGCCTTGCGTGTGCCCATGCCCGTGCTCAACGTGCTCCGCGACCATCTGCTGCAGACCATCGCGATGGAGGGCGAGGATGTGGATTGGTCGGCGATCGGCCGCACCGTCGCGAAGAATGGCGGGCTTTGAGCCGGCGCCGGTGCGAAGGGCCTAGCGGAGCCGGTACTTGACCTGAAACCCCACCGTGAAAGGCAGGTTGTCCTGCGGAATCGGTGGAATCAGGATGAAGTTCATGCCGAACCGCCCGAATCGGGTCATGGCGGCCGGCGCAAGCACCGGTCCGGTACGATTGTTCTCACCGCCCAACCCGAAGCGTCCAAAATTGTAGCCGGAGATGACGCCGCCCATCGCCGTCAGGCGAAACCAGCCCCAATGAAGCAGTTCTGGCGCATACACCGCGCCTGCATAGAAGGACGGTCTATCCAGGGAGTTACGAAAGTAGCCGGCCGCCCCGGCCCATTGCGGCGCGAACCAGCATTCGGTGCCGGCACCGGGATTGAACTCATCGAAATGCCGATACGGATGAATGTGGTAAGACCCCAGCATGAAGTCGGCCCACCACCCATCCTTGCAAGGGTCGGCGGCCGCCCGCACAGGAGCGGCCCACACCAAGAGCATGAGAGCGGGCAGCAGCGCGCGCGGAGCATTCATCATCCCTGATCGTATTGTACGGTAACTCGATCGGCGAATAGACTGCGTGACGGCGGGACCTACCCAACCGCTTGCTGAATCTCGCCCCCGGAAAACGTTACAGCTACCAGGTGTACGCCACCGACAGGGCCAAAGCACCGCCAGTCAGGGCCAGAGCTGCTGGGCCGTTCAATTTCTGTCGCTCGTGAGTGAATGGACTATCTCGGGCGCTGCCAAGCAGGCGATTAACGGCCAAATTGGCGTTAACGAGCCAGCGTTTGCTCAGGAAGCGCGTCGCGCTGAAGCCAAAGCCTGCCGCATTCATCCCGCCGTGCGCCTCGAACATCGGATATCCGGACGCCTTGGCCTGACTTTCGTCCACCCCAAACGTGGTTTGCATGTGCCTGTGATCCGCGAAGGTCACTGAGGGGCCGGCAAACATGACGAGTTTCTGCGAGCTTCCGGGCAGCGGTAAGTACGCCTCCAGGTCACCTACCCAGCCGTCAGCCCCTCCCACGATGCGACGCACATCCGCCCGCATGACCAAGGGGAACTGCTTCGAGACGACATATGACCCGAAGAGCTTGAACACGGGTGCCACTTCGATATTACCCAAACCTTTCAAATGATTGAGGTCGTCCGACTCGCGGCGCCCAAGGTCGTAGCCGGCGGCGGCACCGATCCGATAATTTTCCCCGTGAATGAAGTTGAGCCCGATTCCTTCGCCCACCGAGGCGAAATAGATATCGCGGTATCGAATGTCGATCACGGGTCCAGCCAGGGTGCGGTAGTTGCGCGCCCCTTCAAAAGCAGGTTCGGGTTCGGCCGCGATGCCGGTTTGCACGCGCCACTCAGGTAGATTCGGCTCGAACATCGGGATCAGCACGACGCCGGCGGAGTACTGCCATTCCTGCAGGGGCGACGGCGTCTGAGAAAACGCAGCCCGTGAGCCTATGACCATGGCAATGAGCAGCACGGCTGCTGCCGCAGCGCGAATGCGGCCGCCGCGTGTTGGCAAACTCAGCTGTGGCACTCGACAGCGGGGAAAGCGCACTTCCAAGCAGCGCAAGTGCGGGCCGATATCCTAACAAGCTGACTAAGTGCGCTCATGCAACCCATTGTCCCTGGTGCAAAGATCAGGCCGAGAACCACTATGGGACTGCGCCACAGCGAATACGGTCGGCCGATCACAGCGACTCGTGTAGGATAATTCAGACGAACTTGGTGCTCCAAGCGACCCAAATCGTATTAGTTCGCTAAGACTGCAGCGGTTCGCTCAACCGTTCATGCCTCCATCAGCACCGTGCGTGTCCCAGTCGGCGGATTGTCCCTGACCAACTTGGCGAGCAGCGCCAGTTCCTGCGCTTTCGGATAGCCGCGTCGCCACACCAAGCCGATTCGGCGGCTGGCGTTGCGAGATTGCAGCGGCTGGATGACAAATGGGGGCTCCGGCCCCAGAGCTTCACGCGCCAGGGCAGGCAACAAGGTGCAGCCAAAACCGGCGGCAACCAGTTGGCAAATCGTCTCCAGGCTTACGGCGCGAAAATCGTCGTTTGAAGCCTCGTCCGCAGCAGTTCGCCCGCACGCCGCCAGCGCGTGACCGCGCAGACAATGTCCGTCTGCCAGCAGCAGCATGGGCTCATCACGCAAATCCCCTTCCGTCACCATTTCCAAGTGGGCCAGCGGATGCCGCGGGGGACACGCAAACCAGAACGGCTCGTCAAACAGTGGAATCTCATCGAAATCCTCGCCATCCAATGGCAACGCCAGCAATGCAGCGTCAATTTGATAGCCGCGCAGCCGCTCTACGAGATGTCCGGTAAGATCTTCGTGGACCACCAGTTGCAACCGTTTATAGTGACCCTTAACGAGGGGCAATAATCGCGGCAGAAAATAGGGTGCCAGGGTTGGAATCACGCCTAAATTGAGTGGCCCCGTCAAAGGTCCATGCGGCGAGCGTGTCGATGCCACCAGGGCATCAACCTGTGAGACGATCCTGCGCGCCTTCTCAACAACGTCCTGACCTGTCGTGGTGAGCGAAAATGATTTGGCGCTGCGCTCTATCAGCGTGACACCGAGGTACTCTTCCAGCTTCTTGATCTGGGTGCTCAAGGTCGGTTGGGAGACGTGACAGTCTTCCGCAGCGCGCCCGAAATGCGCTCGATTCGCAAGCGCCACCAAATATCGCAGTTCATTGATTGTCATGGTGGACCGGTTCCCTCTTTCCGACAGCAGTCGCCGCAAGCCTCGCGTGGGCATTAAATACCCGGTGGTATCGAATGTTCAATCAATTCCATGGGTCGCTTGGGTGTTCGCAAGCGTAGGTGATTTACGGGGGGTATGCGGCGCGCTTCGCCGGTCTACCCTGGACTCTCCTGCAGCACGGTACGCAGGGCGTCCCAAGCCAGCAGCGCACACTGCACCCGGGATGGAAAGTCGCGGACGTCGGCAAAGGCGTGCAGTTCACCGAGTTCCGGATCGGGTTCAATCCCGCTCGTGCGGACCATCTGCTCGAACTTGCGCAGCAGCGCGCGGCCGCTCGCCGCATCTCTGCCCATCATGGCCTCGGTCATGAGTGACGCCGAGGCCTTGGCGATGGCGCAACTCACCCCCGCGAAGCCGATATCGCGGATTCCCCCACGCTCCAGGCGGACATAAACATCGATATGATCCCCGCATAGCGGGTTGTCGCCGCAGGCCCTGCGGTTCGCGTGCTGTGGAACACGAAAGTTGCGCGGTCGCTTGCAATGTTCCAATACGATCCGGTGGTACAGATCGTCCACGTCCCGGGTCATTGGAAGATCTCGTAAACGCGCCGCACGCCGTCCACGAACCGCTCCACCTCCTCCAAGGTGTTGTAGAAGGCGAAGGAAGCACGGGCGGTTCCACCGGACAGCCCGAAATGCTGCATGGCTGGCATCGCGCAATGATGCCCAGTGCGAATGGCGATCCCCGCGCGGTCGAGGATCGAGCCGATGTCATGCGCATGGACGCCATCCATCACAAAGGACAGGATGCTGGCCTTGCGCCCTGCCGTGCCGACGATGCGAATACCGGGGATCCGCTCGAGGCCGACGCTGGCAAGGTCCAGCAATCGCTGCTCGTGCGCGGCGATTGCCGTGAGCCCGATCGCCGAGACGAAATCCAACGCCGCGCCCAGGCCGATCGCGCCGGAGATGTCGGGCGTTCCCGCCTCGAACCTATGCGGGATGGGCATATATTCGGTCGCGTCGAAACTCACGGACCGCACCATGTCGCCACCAGCCTGCCAAGGGGGCATCGCCTCGAGGCGTTCCCGCTTGCCGTAGAGCACACCGATTCCCGTCGGGCCAAAGCACTTGTGGCCGGAAAACACATAAAAATCGCAGTCAAGCGCTCGAACGTCCACCGGCAAGTGTGCGATCGCCTGCGCGCCGTCGACCAAGACCGGCACTCCTCTGGCGTGCGCCAGGGCCGTGATCCGGGCAATGTCTGTCACGCTGCCCAGAGCATTGGAAACATGCGTGACCGCAACCAGGCGCGTGCGCGCCCCCAGCAAACACTCGTACTCGGAAAACACGAACTCGCCTGCTTCATCGATCGGCACCACCTTGAGCACCGCCCCGGTTTGCCGGCACACCTGCTGCCACGGCACGATGTTCGAGTGATGTTCCATCGCGCTGACGAGGATCTCGTCGCCCGCAACGAGCAACGGCCGGGCGAAGCTCTGGGCAACCAGATTTATCGCCTCCGTGGCTCCGCGGACGAAGATGATTTCATCCGATGCCGCGGCATGAAGAAAGCCCTGGACCCGGGCCCGCGCTGCCTCAAAGCTATCGGTGGCCCGTTGGCTCAAGGCGTGCACGCCGCGATGAACGTTGGCGTTGTCCCGGGCGTAGAAGCGCGACACCGCATCGATCACGGCGCGGGGCTTCTGGGTGGTCGCCGCGTTGTCCAGGTAGACCAGCGGCTTACCCCGCACGCGGATGCGCAAGATCGGAAACTCGTTGCGCCACTCGGCTACGAGTGTTTCCGCGGCGACGCTGCGCATCTCTTCCATGTACAACGTGTTCATCAGCGACTGACCCACTGCCCGCCGACCGCTACTTCGCGGCGCGGACCAGCCTGGCGTAGTGCAGGTTTTCCTTGCGGCTGGGACCTGCCCCTTCGGGTCCGAAGCTCAGGCGATAGGCTTCGCCGCCCAGGCCTGCTCCGCGGCGCCCGGTCGCCGTCCAGAAATAGGTTGCCGGTGTATCCGGAAAAAGGGTCAAGTTGACGCGGGGATTGGCGCATTGGCGCTCGACAATCATCGCAAGTTCCGGAATGTGCGGCATTCGCCAGTCGGAACGATTGGCATAGCCACCCGTGGCATTGAGCGAGCTCGCAGCGTCCTGCGCCGATTTCCAGGTCAGCGCCTGCGGTTTGCCGGCGCAGCGGGAACCCGTCCAGCGCTGCCCGAGCGCGCAGCGCATCCACATCATGCCGGACTGCGTATCCGTGACCGTACCGTCTCCGTTATCGGTAAAGCGCTCTGTGGGCGTCGACATCGGGTAGGACTTGCTATCGCACTGCTGGCTCGCAAGCACCGTGGAAACGCTCATGACCATCGCAATCAAACAGGCTATATATTTCATGGGTGCCTCCAACATTCGTTGCATCCAATCCTCAACCAGTGCTACTTGTCGTAGCCGACACCCGATCCCTTCTTTGGATAGCCAACGCCCGATTTAACGACCACGGGTGAGGTTTGTTCGGTGGCGAGTCCGGGAGAGATCTGCTTCCCGCGATACAGGTAGAACGCATAGGCCTCCATGGCGATCATATCCGCACCGTCGACGTCCAATGCGTTGCCACCCTGCGGCACAGTGATGCACCAGTTGATCATGTCGCGCAGCGCGATGACGCGCCCCAGGTCCGCCTGATACTTCGGGAAGGTTTGCGGATTGGAGGCCGCAGCATCCGGATGGCAGTTACCGCAGGCCAGGCCGTTGCTCGACATGCTGGGATTGCTGCCATGCCAAAGGTCTCGGCCATGATCGACTGCCGCGAGCAGCGCTTTTTCCTGGTCGGCCAGTTCTTCCTTGGTGTAGGGTTCTCGTGCCGCCGTCGATTTCATGACCAGCATTCCCAGTACACCGAGCGTCATGACGGCGATGAGGCCGGGAAGAAGTCGATTCGTGCTGTGGATGTTCATTGCCTGATCCTCCCTAAATCTTGAATCCGTCTTTGATGGCCGGCTTGAGCATGTCGTTGAACGGGTCGTAGTGCATCGTTCCTTGGAAATCGGATTCCAAATCGATGTGCTGAGTGCCATCCCCATCCTGCACGAGTGCCGGATCAGAGCGGTTCATGCGCATGTCCGGATAAGCGAGCTTGACATCCGGGTATGGCCACGGCCACGAGGTCGACAGGGTTCCGACCGAGGACAGGTTGCCGATCTTGTTGTACACGGTCTGATGAACGTGTCCGTGGAAGGACATGACACGCTCAAATTTCCCGAGAATCTCACGCACCTCCGGCGCATCCTCGGTCTGGAAATTCCATCGCGGATAGTAATCCCACAACGGCGAATGCGTGAACACTACGACGGCAGTGTCGCTACCCAGCCCCTTTACGTCCTTCTTGAGCCACTCGAGCTGTTCCTCGCGCACGCCCCAAGGGCCGGCAATCGGGCTTTCCAACATCTCCATGGTGTCCATGCGCTGCTTCGGGGTCATGCCGGCCGGGGTCCAGAAGTCACGCACCAGGATGGAGTTCATGCCGATGAAGTGCACACCCTTGTGATCGAAGGACCACGTTGGTTTGCCGAAATGCCCGCGCCACGCTTCACCCAGATCCAGATACCAGTCGTGTTCGCCGGGAATATAGTGGACCGGCATGGTCAGCTTGGAGAGTATCTTCACGCCCTTCTGCAGCTGGTCGTCCCTGCCGTTTTGGGCGATATCGCCGCAATACACCACGAAATCCGGCCGGGGTTTCATGTTGTTGACATTGTCGACCGCTTGCGCGAGGAACACGTCGAATTTGTGGCCCTCGATGCTGAACAGATGCGCATCGGTGAGAATGGCGAATCGAAAGGGTGTCATCTTCCTCCCCGGCGCCGCCCCGGTGACAACGCGCACCAACCCCAGGTTGACCCCCAAGGCGGAAGCAACCAGGGTGGTAAGTCCGGCACGTCCCGAAATGGTGATGAAATCCCTGCGGCTCAGATTCTTGAGGTCTTCCATTATTCCCCCCCTCCGATTGGGCGAACCTTTCTCGTGAACGGTACGTCTGACGCGATACTCGGCGCTGGCAGGCGCGATGGGCAGCTGGTGATCGCGGTGCTCCCCATACCCCGCGGCGTAGGGAGACTGCATGACGGGCCGCGACATTCCCAATTGAATGTTTGAATGACGGCGATAGCGCGTCGCTATGGCCACCAATCAGCCCAGCACCATCGCCCTCGAATTCCAATTCCATTACTGAAAAACTACCCAATATCTGGCGGTTCATCGCTCCTTGTCGGCGAAAGGAACATACAGCGCGCTTGGACGGCTCGAGTCATGGACGAGAGTCACCCTGACCGGCCGTCCGATCTTCTTGGTCTCAGCAGCATGGCCATCGCTAACCGCATGCCGGCTACCGCGTGGTTCGGAGTGCCCGCCAATCAGGAAAAGGGCCCGAGCCAGCTTGAGGTCGTGACGAACGGCGTCGCTTCAGAGCCCATCCATGTCAACGTGAGATAGCTTGCCGTGCGCATGATGGGATTCGGCTCGTGCGTCGGATTTCCGATCTCGCTGCACGCGCTGAATAGACCTCCTGGAAGCTGCCTGCCCGACGCATGGGACTTCGCGCGGCTTAGACTACTGACCCATCTCCAAATACTCGGTGGCGGCGCGTTGTTGCAAGATCGTTGCGCCCCGATCTGTCGCACGCTTAGTCAAAGCCGTCATTCCCTTCCTCGGCTTGCACTGCGATCAGTTCGATCTGGATTCACGCTGCTTCAATGCACCGAACACAAGCGCGAGCGCGACGAAGGCTCCGCCGATTACCCAACGATGGTTGAACCAAAGCGTGTCAATCCGCGCCCGTTGTGGATCGAATCGCGAGTAAGCGATAGAAACAGCATCGCCGGTCGCAAATCGAACAATCGACTGTTGAGAAGAATTGACGACGCGGTGCACGCGACCATTCGCATCGGAAAATTCGAATATCGGATAGACCTGTCTGGCGTGCGGGCGGTCGAACCCAACCACAATTCCCTGTACGTAGGCTGCGTCGGGGGTCGAGCGTTGGTACCTGCAGTCGATCAGCATGCCGCCGAGCACGAAGATCACCGCAACCGCGAACAGTAGTAGCTTCAGGCGCATGGATTCCCCCGCCATAAATAGTTGTGTTCACCGTAGCAGCGCCTTATTGCGGGCCCCGCTGGTTCCCGTGCCAGCCAGATGAGCACTAATGCGAAATCATACTCCTTGCGCGACTGAACTAATGGCAACGATCTTCGGCATAGCAGTCGTTCGCCACGGATTATCAGCATGACAATTGCGGATGCGATCCCGGCAGCACTATAGTCGAGACCTACGAGGTCGTGCCTTGCGGACCGCGCGATACCAGACCGTGGTCACAGACAGCATGCCGACGTCTTCGCAGTAAACTCGTGAGTCATGGGAACCGCCTCGGCGATATTTGAAGATTGGCGAACGCGGCGCGCTCAGCTTTCGCGACTTGGAATGGACGCGCCGGTCAGCGCCTCGCTGAGCTGCATCAGGCGTTCGGCCAATTCGGGATCGACCGCGTAGGGGCGCACCCCAAGCCCTTGGGACTCCGGCGGCACGAGGGAAGCAATGTCACAGTCCTCGCAATATAGACCGCCTAATCCTTCCAATTTCGGGCTGGTCGCGCACCAGACTTGGGTTGCAGCGCCCTGCTCCGGAGTCTTGATGAAATCGGCCGGATCGGTGAAGGCGCGGCCCCGCGCGTCGGCGACGGGGATGGCCTTGACTTCGGCCGCCGACATGTGACGTGCGAGACCCGTATCGACGATCCGTCCGGGATGCAGTGAGAACGCCCTGATCCGATCAGCCGCGCCGCGCGCGTCGATACCGACCGCGGAGAGCGCATTGGCTGTTTTGGATTGGCCGTAGGCGACCCACCGATCGTATGGGCGGCTGTCGAAGTTGGGGTCTTCGAAGTTCATCGGGCTGAAACGGTGTCCGCGTGAGGAGACCGCGACGACGCGGGCGCCCTGCGCCCGCTGCAGAGCGGGCCACAGTCTTGCCGCCAACTGAAAATGACCGAGGTGATTGGTTGCAAACTGCGATTCATAGCCGCGGCCATCGCGGGAAAGCGGACTCGCCATCACGCCTGCGTTGTTGATCAGGATATGCAGAGGCCGGTCGGTCGACAGGAACTGCGCCGCAAATGCGTCGATCGATTTCGGCTCGGCCAAGTCCAGCATCGCTGCTTCAACATTCAAAAGGCCCTCGATCGCTGGCGTGGCGCGATCGACGTCTCGGACGGCGACAACCACGGCCGCGCCGGCCTTTGCGAGCGCACGGGCAGCTTCAAGACCAAGCCCGGATGCGCCGCCCGTGACGATCGCCTGTTTGCCCGAGAGATCGATGCCATCGACCACCTCAAGAGCGGTGGTCATATAATTGAAGCCGGAACGAAGGGGATGCTGTCTGGTGGTCATTGCCGAGTCTCCATTTGGCTAATGGACCAAAGATCGATTGTAAGCTCCGGACTTCAATATGCGATCGTCCCGAAAAATTGCTCGATCGTCCGGTTTTGGGCAACGGAGCCGTGGAACGGCTTATGACTAGCAGCTATTTGAAGGTTATGGATCCTCTTTCGGATATTCTATCAATTGTGAAACCTCGGAGTGTCTTCGCCGCACGATTGGAGGCCGGCGGGAAATGGTGTCTGCGCTCTCCAGCGCTCGACAACTTGCGATTTGGCGCCGTCATCGCCGGAGGTTGTTGGCTCGCGGTAGAGGACGCTCCGCCGGTCTATCTGGAAGCTGGAGACAGTTACTTCCTGACCGACGGTCAACCGTATCGCGTGGGGAGTGACCTTGGCGCGCCGGCCATCGAAATGAATGATCTGATTGCCGGCCTCGTGAACGGCGTGGCTAAGCTCAGCCAAGTTCCCGACGCCATTCTTCTCGGGGGGCGGTTCAGCCTAGATGCCACCAATCGCTCCATTCTGTTTGAAGGATTACCTCCGGTCATCCTTGTCAGAGCCGGTTCGGAGCAGGCGAGTGTTCAAAAATGGGTGCTGGAGCGTCTGGCAGCCGAACTACTCAAAGACGAAGCCGGCGTTTCGGCGATGGTCGCAAATCTTGCGGAGCTACTGCTAGTCCAGACGCTCCGAGACGCGATGTCGTCCGGATCACTGCCCTCCGGCTGGTTGGCGGCACTCGGCGACACGTCGCCAGCAACGCCAGATTGCGGCTAATGGGCCGAAGAAGCGCATAGAGCAGCACGTTGAGCGTAATGTCGCAGGCAGCTTCGATAAGGTACGCGGCAAAGCTGGCCCGAAAAAGTCCTACCGAACTGGCCACCTGGTGCGCAGTCCCGGCCAGGTCGTTGACGATGAGCAGTTGATTCGGCACGTGCGACTCGCCCCATCCGCCTGCCACGATAGTGATGAGATAAAGCGCCCCGATCCACCGCGCGTACTGCTGTGCTGTCCCTGCGTTCATCGCACACCTCGAAACACCATGTGGTACGTTCGCTTTCGGCAGGGGCGTGCTGGCACCCTGCCCTTCCATTTGTTCGGGACCAACTTGGCAGCAACTGCTGCAGATCGACAAAGGCGACGAGTTCTTCATCAGTCATGTTCAGACCCCGTGAATTGCGGTTATCGTTTGCTCTCCCGACCACCTCAGGCTGCTTCGAACGAAACGGACTTTCCGCCTACTCGGTGATGTTCTCAACGGAGGGTCTGGCGATTGCGAAGTAATCGCTTGTTTTGAGACCGATCGAACGTTCCAAAAGAGCGGCATTGAAGAAGATCGTGTCGATTGCCTGCAAGGGTGGGTCAACCAGCAGGTCAAGTGAAGGATCGAAGCTGAAATCGGCGGCCGACAGGCTCACGTTTTTGAGGAATATTAGATGACTCACCCGTATTGGAACGATTGGTACTTTGGCTGGGGTGATTGTTGTGGTTCGGTATTATTGTTTTGCTGTTTTCGAGCATCGGAAACTGGGGCCATTACAACATTTCATCGTCCTTCGCGAGCACAAAAACCGGCGATAGGGCATCGGGCACCGTAAGGGCGCAACCACAGGAGGCGTCGCGTCGGTGCCGAACGCCCCAACGGCGGGGCCTCGAGCCTTTCTTGCCGGAGATCCGCGCGAGCGACCCTTTAATTAAATATCTCGGAGTGACTCGACGGACAAGGCACTAGGCCCGCCCTTGCACCCAGCGTGGGAATCGGTCTGTGAACGCTCGGATCGCGGGGACTTGCAGGTCGCCTGCTTGGGACATCACGCACGAGTGTTACTCGCGCAGGGCGGAACCGTCTGTGCGCTGCCGCGCTACGGCATCGGCGCGCATGACGATTCAATCCCGCGACGAATGCTTTGTTTCATTCGCTCGGCGTGGTCGGTATTCGAGACAAACAGATACTCCGCATTGAAAACTATTCTGTCGTGCAACTATCGACGCCGTCATAGGGTGGTCGGTGGTGAGGCGTACAGACAGAGACCCATTTGTTGGCCAAGCTCCAAGCAATGGGTTTTTTTCCGTAGATCCAGGCAGACTTTGCCGACGGCCGAGACTTCGGTTCATTGCATAAAGGGTTCATATGAAGCATATTCTGGTTGCCGCTCATCCGGTCGCGGACAGCTTTACGATGGGGCTGGTGCATGCCTACGCCACTGAATTGGAACAGCTCGGACACAGCCAGCAGACATACGACCTCTACCGCATCGGATTCAACCCCGTTCTCGCTGCGCACGAGCTTGTTGCCGTCAGCCACGATCACCCTGCCAGCGCCGACGTGGCGCAAGCACAGGATGATATTCGTGCCGCCGATGCGCTTACCGTCTTCTACCCGCTCTGGTGGCTGTCTATGCCGGCGATGATGAAAGGATATATCGACCGAGTCTTCGCGCGCGGTTTCGCTTACGAATCTCACAACGGCATCGTGCGCGGTCTTCTTTCCGGAAAGAAATCCGTTCTGATCACTGTCTCGGGAGCACCGCTACCGCTGCTAGTGCAGAGCGGCAATTGGAATGCCGTCCAGGTTCTGCAAGATACGCATATTTTCCGTTCAGCCGGGTTCGACTTGCTCGAGCATCTGCATTTCGACGAGGTTGCACCACACCTTTCGGAGGCTCTTGCCAAAACGCACATGGCGCGCGTTCGAACTTGTGCGCGGAAACATTTTCCCGCGGCTTGACTTGAGCGAGACTGGGAGCCACGTGGACATGGCAACTCTCGTAGCGTCCCTATAGTGTTACGCCAAACAGTTGAGGCCGCGCTCGTTTTGAGCAAGGTCCGCGATCTCGTTGGCCGGCGGTGGCAGCTGGCGACGGTCCGATAGGATCATGTTTGCACCTTGTCGGCAACCTCCCTGAATTGTCAGTGCTCATTTCAGAAATGTGAGCGACAGGCAACCTTTCCGGTTAGGAGGAATTCAAACTCGTCGCCGGTCAAATCCGGCCGGCGGCAGGCCAGGAATTCCTGCCGCGAGCAGACGTTGCGGTGCGAGGTCTACCGGAGCCGCTCACCCGCTGTGCATGCCTCCAAGAGTTTGCGAAAACGAGAATCACGTGTCTGTGGCTTTATCGCTCGGGCGATCCAATGTACAAGGATCTTTCGGTAGCTAGGAGGCGTGCCTCGGAAAAACTCCCAGGCTTGGGGATCCCTCTTAAATTCAGCAATTTCCGCAACTGACAGCTCTGACTCTTGCCGTTGTTCATAGGCGTAGACTACCGACCGATTTGCGGTGCGGCGAGCGAATGCTGCTAGGCCCGACTCGGTCATCCTCCCTTGAGAAGTCAGGCGTTTTACCTTGGCGATATTTACCGCACTCCAAATAGAACTCGGCTTTCGTGGCGAGAATCGAATGTGGTAGGCGTTGTCATCGATTCGCTTGCGCACACCGTCAATCCAGCCGTAGCGAAGCGCCTCATCCACCGACTCCGGCCATAGCATTGATGGCTTGCCAGAACTGACTTTGTGAAAACCGACGATCAACTCCTCTGTGGTGGCCGAATTCTTTTCAAGCCATTTACCCAAGTCGGCGGCCGCGGCGAAGAACTTCGGCACCGTTGCTAAGAGTCTCTTCTTGGGAGGACGTTTCTTGCCGGCCATGATTAGACGAAGTTGTTGAGTCGTCTGTAGCCGGACTATGCGTTGCCTTGGGCCTTCAACAAATCAGTATCTATCTGCGCAACCCGCGCCACTGACGGCCGCGCGTTCCAACGATCAATGTAGGCCTTGATGGGGGCGACCGGCTCAAGCAAGCCAAAGCCTGTCATCCATGTGAGCGCGGTGCCCCACAGGACATCGGCTGCAGTGAATCTATCACCGAGCATCCACGGCCCCTTGGTGAGTTGCGAGGTCAACGCGCCAAGTGTTGTGGTCAAATCGCCGTAAGGAACCATGCCGGGGGTGCCCGGCTCGCGCTTCAATGCTTTGTCGACCATTGCTGGCTCAAAGCACGCTGCGTAAAAGACGTACCAGCGCAAGTACGGTCCACGCAATGCGTCGCCAATTGGCGGCGCGAGATCAGCTTCCGGGAAAAGACCCGCAAGGTAAATGCCAATTGCAACCTGCTCAGTAACCAGGGCGTCGCCATGCAGGAAGGCCGGCACTTTACCCATGGGATTAACGGCCAGAAATGCGGGTTGCCGCTGTTCTCCCGCTTTCATGTTGAGAACATGCAGCTTATATGGCGCCTTGAGTTCCTCTAGGAGCGCCAAAGCACCCGACGAGCGGGTTGCGGTGAGTGAAAGAGCGTAATCGGTTGGGCGGTTGGCATCGGAAACTCCTTGGGTAGGTCTCATCGTGCCAAACGAAATGATCAGTGTCCATCCAGTCATGGTGCTACGTGGATACTGTACGTGGAGCGGCTGATGCTGACCATTGGCATTGCCTGCAGCCGTCATTCGTAAGTGCCAGCTAGGGGCCACACCCTGGCAATCGAGAACGCATTCCCGAAGATTCGGCTTGCCTACTAAATCCCTGGCGTGGCGCTGAAGAACGCTGTGACCGCGTCCGCGACCTCACGCGGACCGGTCTGATCTGGACCAAAGTGGTTGAGGTTTGGAAATTGTTCGACTCGCATTCCTGGGAGCGAGGCCGACAATTCTGTGACAGCGGGTGCTACCCAGGAAAGATCGCTTTTCCCGCCGACCATCACGAGAACAGCAGCGGATATGTCCCCGAAAGCCTGCACGCCACCGTCCAAACGGGCAAGCTCTTGATGTTCCCGCAGATTGCTTTCGAGCAGCCTCAGTTTTTGGCGAAGATCATCCCGTTTCATCACCATTGGCATCAGCAACTTCAACAACCAGCGTGGTGTAATTCTCGCTCGATCTGGCCCAGCTCCTCTGGAGAACTCCACAAAGGCATCGAGTCGCTTGTTCTGGACCATCAGGCACTCGTACCTGGCGGCCCATGCGACCGGTATTGAGCCGTTCACGGAAATTCCCGGTTCGTAGGCGGCCACGTTTTTCACGCGGACATTATTCCGCGCGGACTCGAGCGCAATGCGCCCGCCATAGCTATGCCCAAAAAAGTAAGCCGCCTGCGTATAGGCTTGCAGCGCACAAACGTCCGCGCATTCGGTCCCCATGCAGTATTCAGCATCCTGAGGACTGCTTCGCCCGCGCCCTCGTCGCTCTATGGTGTGCACCGTGAAGTTTGCAGCAAGTGCGTTCGCAAACGCCTCAAAGTCGGCAGCGATCGACAGCACGCCCGGTATCACGATCACAGACGGGCCCGACCCGACAGTCTGATATGCAATCGTGGCGCCGCTCGTCGACGTGAGGGTTTGGACACTCGTCATTAACCTATGATAGTGGACAGCTCCGGCTACTTGATACAGGAGTCAAAGGAGGTGACGTGGGCGGCATAATTGAGCCGCCCGATACCCGCCGTTTTCCGCCGGCAGCTGCGGGTTAGCTTGACACGGTGACGGTCGCCGCCTAAATGAACGTGTTAAATTCGACGGAACGGCAGGTGCAGAGCGAGCAATCGGGCAGCAGGCGGCTAACATCAGCCGGGCGCGGGCAAGAACTGCCTTCTCCGTAGCGGACGTTCAAATTTCGTAGCACAATCGTTGCGGCTTGGCGCCGGCGTAGGCGTAGGCGTAGGCGTAGGCGGGCAAAGGTGCATCAGATGGCACACATGTCTTTGTAGCGACGGGTCACGCCGAGAATTCGAACGTCGACGATGAGGGCTGATGGAAACAAAGGCAATTCCTACGCTATACGACTGGGCGGGCGGCATCGAGCGGCTTGAGACCCTTTTCATGAGGTTCTATGAGCGAGTTCCGGCTGACCCCGTTCTCGCGCCCGTATTTGCGAAGATGTCTTCAGAGCACTTTCGAACCGTTGCCCACTTCGTCGCCGAAGTTCTCGGCGGACCCACCCTGTACAGCGGGGATGGAATCCATCGGCACTCGACCATGGTCGCGAAGCATCTCGGCCGTCACTTAACCGATGAGCAGCGCAAGCATTGGATGGCGCTGCTGCTCGATACCGCTGATCAACTCAAACTGCCGGATGATCCGGAGTTCCGCTCAGCGTTAGTCGGGTATTTGGAATGGGGCTCACGGCTGGCCGTCCTCAACTCTGCCACGACTGAGAATCCTATTGATAAGAATGCGCCCATGCCCCAGTGGGGATGGGGCGAGACGAAGGGTCCCTATCAGCCCTGAATCGCAGCGGCGGCGTTCCGGCCCGCCACGTTCGCGTCCTATCGCTACGGCTGTGCGGGTTTTCGTGACTGAACGCCGGTGAGCCGGTAGTGACGCATTTCGGCGATCTCCGGCATGAATCCGCGAATGGCTTCCAGAAAAGCCGGGAAGTGCGGACCCTTGCGGAACGATTGCAAGTGAGCCTCCGTGGAACTCCACTCAATGCGCAAAGTCCAGGACTTGGCATCTTCCTCGCACTGGGTTAACTCATACGCCAGGCATTCCGGCGCCGCATCGAGCTGAGTCGCGCCGATCACATAGGCTCGCTGTAACTCCTCGCCGCGAGCCTGATCGGCTACCGTGTAGCGGATATATTCGACGATCATAGTGTTGCCCCACTCCAGCCTGCCAACGTGAAGGCGAAGCTCGCACCGCGCTTCTGATTCACGGCCAGGTCAATCCACAGCATCGCCATTGCCTCGAGGTAGCGCGCATTTCTCAGCGGACCGACATCCACAGGTCGAAGTCCAGCGGCGATGATCAATGGGCCGACCACTTGCTTGGCAGTGGCACTGTCGCCACAATAGAATCCATCGGCCAGGCGCCCATCAATCTTGCCCTTGCCAAGCATCGCGGCTCCGATGGAGTTGAATGCCTTGACGATGAGTGCATTCGGGTGCCAGCTTTGAATCCGTTCCGCTGCGGACGTCGTGCCGCCCAGCACGAGCCCGTCCAGTCCTGAGGCTAGCGGGTTCGTGCAGTCGATTAATATCTTGCCGGCAAGATCTCCGCATGACTTGAGAGCGACTTCGGCAGCGGACCAGGGCACGCACAAGGCGACCAGATCGGCGACGGCCACCACCTGCGCACAATTCTGCCGCCCGGCCGCCCTTACCTCGTACCCGGCGTCGATCCATAGGCGCGCGAGCGTACCGCCGACATTGCCGGACCCAATGGTCGTAATAATCATGGTGTAAGCGTGGCATGAAAATCGTTGGCCGCCAAGAAGGCACTTTTTGGTGGCTATGGTCGTGTAAATTCACCTGTATGAGACTCGAAGAATGCCCTGTGAAGACTGCCATCAATGTAATTGGTGGAAAATGGAAGCCCCTCATCCTGTTCGCCCTAAAGGATGGCGTATTGCGTTTCGAGGAACTCAAACGACGCGTGCCCGGCTCCACGCAGAAGGTTCTAACGGAACATCTCCGGCAACTCGAGGCGAGTGCCATCGTTCAGCGTAGCGTGCTGCCAGGTGCACGACCCCACACCGAGTACAGCCTTTCCCCGTATGGGGAAACGCTGCGACCAGCACTACTTGCTCTGGCGGAGTGGGGAGCCATTCATCGGCTGAAGATCGGTGCGCCAATGAGAGCTCGGTAGAGGGCGTATCGTCCGCATTGTCTATCGGTAAGACATTGACCCCTCTTTTCCGGTCGGCGGCGCCGATGCCTTTGCCGCAGGTATAGTGCCTGTGATTGAGCAGGGAGGCGGTAAAGTGCGGACTCGAGCGCCCGTCGTTGACATTTTGATCGAGAAGGACGCGGTCGCCGGCGTGCGACTAAAAAACGGCACCGAGGAGCGCTGTCCGCGGGTATTCTCCGATATTGGAGTTCGAAATACGCTCACGCAGCTGATGCCGGCGACCGTTCGCGATTCCGAGTGGGCGCAGGATATAATGGCTCTTCGGCCATCGGCTTGCCATATCGGGATGTACCTGGGATTCAATGGCGACATTCGCAGCCGCGGTGCCACGAGCTCAAATCATTGGTTCTATGAGTCGATCGACATCGCGGATGGAATTTGGCGCGACCCGGCGCATCGATTGTCGGCACCGGCGCTCTACGTAACATTTCCGTCACTCAAGCAGGCGGGGGTGCATATCTCGAGCGAAAAGCCAATCGCGGAGCTCGTGACTTTCGCCGATTGGGAGGTCTTCAGCCGCTGGGAGAACTCCCAACTTGGGCAGCGGCCCGCTGATTACCTCGCGCTGAAGGAAACCTTGTCAGGTCTGTTGAGGGCACAGTTCGGGCGTTACTTCCCCGCGCTGGCGCCGCTCGTGGTCCACAGTGAGCTGTCGACTCCCCTCTCGAGTCTGGCGTTCACGGTGGCGGAGCACGGAGGTATGTACGGCCCTGGAAGCGAGCCCGCGCCGGTTTCTCTCGACCCCTCTGCGCGCGAAGACGCCAGTGACAGGCCTCTATCTCACCGGACAGGATGTGGGCAGCCCGGGGATCACGGGCGCGATGATGGGCGGAATACTGTCGGCCGGCGCTCTCGAGCCGACTCTGTTCACAAGGATTGGTTAGCGATCGCCACCGGTTCCCATCGAGAGCGCCAATTTCGCTCCATTGGCGATGAACCGACACATTCGGGGCGTAACGTAGAGATCCTTGGCCGCAACGTGGGGTGTATCGTGAGCAAGCAACTGATCGTCGCAGCCCTCGGCGAACGTGCGCTCGCCCTTCCCCGCCTGATTGGCGAGGGTCTGGCCGCCAACGACCGCTTCAAATACCGCCTAACACTGCTGCAGTCGGCACGACGGCACGCTGACGCACCGGAGGCAACGGTTGCCAGCCTTCGCGCCGAGCGGATCGCCGCCCGCATCGATGACGTGACTCTCGATGGGCTGCCGCTCGCGTGCAAGCGAGTAGCGCCCGGAGAATATCGGCTGCCTGGTGTCAAAGCTGTGCTCGCCGACATGGGGCAGGATGTCCGCGCCATGCTCGCACCGATCCTGACGGCCGACGGTGCGGACGGAACCCCGGTAGACACCGTGCGGGGCCGTGCGGAGAAGATGCTGCCGCACCTCCAGCAGCATGACGATGCATTCTCGTCGTCCGATCTCGATGAGATGTCGCACGCCGAGCGCGCGCGTGGCGACAGCCTGCATCTTCTGGTCATGGACCTGCATCGCATGCTCAACGGCCTGCAGCAGCATGTTGCCACCGAAGTGCTGGACGGTGCGAGCGTCTACGACCTTGCTCCCGCCGATCGGGATTTCGTGCGCGCATTCATGCGTGGCGTCAATCGTTCGGCGCGGCTGAAGTTCGATCATCCCGGCCTTGGCACGACGGCGACCAGCAGCGGCGGCCAGCTCTTGATCCAGAATGACATCGGTACCACCGATGCACACGTGCTGGTCGTACATGTCACCCCGGACGCGGTCTCAGTCACGTACACGGACGTCCACCTGCAGCGCTTGGTGTTCTTTCAGCGCCTGTTTCGGCGGCAGGCAATTGCCTGGCAGGATACGCGGGTGGTCGAAGATCGCAAGATGGAGGACGGCTGGTACCATGTGGCCTCTGGACGCTTCGCAAGTACCGACCGCGCTGAGCTGGCGGCCTTTCTCGAGTTCCTGGGATCGAGGCTGGTGTTTCTCATCGATTGGAATCGGGCCCGTAAGCAGTTGCGCATGCTGGTCGGCAGGAAAGAGGCCGTACGGTTACTCGAGTGGACCGTCGACCGGGACGCCGGGCACATGGGATTCTTGAAAGTGGGAGGCGCCCAAGCAGTGTTCGATGCGCTCGATTTCGCGGCTCGCGGACGCTTTCATTTCGGCCAGACACTCGACGATTTGCTGGGGGTGGAGCGGGCCGGACGCTTCCTCGAATTTGTGCTCAAGACGTCGGCCGGCGAGTTGCTGGCGAATCGGCACGAGTCGCTGGTTCACGATGAGCTGCGTGCCGAAGTCATGCGGCAGCTGCGGGATTCGAGCGACCGCGTGTTCGACCTTCTCTGTGATCATGCCGGCCTCATCGTCGAAATTGCGAACGCAGTCCGCGACGCCCTGTTGGGACTGGGGAGCGGAGGCGGTCAGGAACGGGCTGAAACGCTCGCCGCGCGCAGCAAGGCTTGGGAAACGGCCGCCGACCGCCTCGTCAACGAGGTGCGAAATGCCGTACGCGCCGACCCGGAAATGGCCTACCTTCTCGACCTCGTGCATGCCGCCGACGACGTCGCGGACGATCTGGAGGAGACCTCGTTCGTGGTGACGCTGTTGCGTCGAGGCGGAGTCGGCGCCGCGCTCGTCGCGGAACTGTCGACGCTCGCCGGCCAACTCGTTGCGGGCTGTCAGGAACTCATCAAGGCGCTGGAAACCGTGCGCTCCATGAGGCCGCGGGCGACGCGCGAAGACTTGAAGGATTTTCTCGAAGCCGTCTACCGCATCGAATGCGCGGAGCACGAAACGGATCAACTGAGGCGCCGTATCTCGGCTGAGCTCGCGGGCAGAGCGACCAGCGCGACGGAGATTCATTTGGCCGCACAAAGCGCAGCCAAGCTCGAGCGGGCCGGCGATCATCTGCAGCACGTAGCATTGATCCTTCGTGACCGTGTGCTCGCACAGATGTCAGTGCATTGATGTGAAGGCCACGGTGCTCAACCTCCATCTGATCGGTTGCGGGCCGCCGAGCTCGGCGCGGGGCACTGTCGAGCAGCTCGGCTTTAAGGCCTTCAACCTCACGCGAATTGCGCGTCTTGGCGTTCCAATTCCGCCCGCCTTCGTGTTGGGCACAGACTGGTTTCATGAATATAAGTCGCTAGGCAGTCGGTTACCTCCGGATACGCGGGAGGCCTTGATGGTGGGCATGGGGCACCTTGAGGCGCAAAGTGGACTCGCCTTCGGCAACCCGCGCCGCCCTCTCCTCCTGTCGGTACGGTCCGGTGCCTCAGTATCGATGCCGGGCATGCTCGATACGGTACTCGACGTGGGGCTGTGCAACACGACCATCTCGGGCTTTCTCCGCGTCTCGGGCAATCCGCACTTGGTTTGGGACTCGTACCGTCGTCTCATCGAGGGCTGGGCGGACACGGTCGCAGGGCTCGATGGGGCTCCTTTCGCGGCAGCAAGGCAGGAAGCGCTTGCGAGCGCGGGCGTGGCCCGCGTGGCGGAGCTCGATTTCCGGGCGCTGCGCGCACTTGCGCAACGCGAACAGGAACTCTACGAAGCCGCCACCGACCAGCAATTCCCGCAATCCCCCATCGAACAATTGGAAGCCGCGATTGCGGCGGTGTTCCGCTCTTGGAATGGTGCGAAGGCGGCGTTCTACCGTCAGGCGCATGGAATCGGCCCCGCGCTCGGCACTGCGGTGACCGTACAGCGCATGGTGTTTGGCAATGCCGGTGGCACGTCAGGTGCCGGTGTGGGGTTCACGCGCAACCCGGCGACCGGGAGCGCCGAACTCTATCTCGATTACGCGCCGAATGCGCAGGGAGAAGATGTGGTCTCAGGAAGGGTCGAGCTTGCTGGCGGCACGGCGGCCGAATCGTTGCCCGCCGGTATTCGCCAAGAGCTCGCGCAACTCGCTGCACTGCTCGAGCACGAGTTCCACGATGCGCAGGAATTCGAATTCACGGTCGAGAACGGCATTCTCTTCGTACTCCAAACGCGGGATGCGAAACGCACGGCGCTGGCGGCTCTCAAGATCGCAGTCGACTTCGCCGAGTCCGGGTTGTCCACGGCGGCGCAGGCTCGCGAGCGGGTGGCGAAACTCGAGCCGGCGGCGCTCGAGAGCGTAGAACTCGCGGGCGCCGCGTGCGAGGAAGCCCTCGCCACCGGGATTTCCGCGGGCATCGGCGTCGCCAGCGGCGTCGCGGTGTGCGATCCGGCCCGCGCGATCGAACGAGCCCGTGCCGGCGAGACTGTGATTCTGGTCCGCGACGATATCGCTACCGGCGATATTGCGGCGCTCGAAGTATCCGCCGGACTGCTTGCCGTCCGCGGCGCTCGCACGGCGCATGCAGCCGTCGTCGCCCGGCAACTTGGAAAGGCCTGCATCGTCGGCTGCGCCGGGCTTGAGATCGACGCTGGGCAGCGGGCCATGCGCTTCGGCTCGCGGCGTCTGGTCGAGGGCGATATGCTGACTCTCGACGCCGCGACGGGTCGGGTCTATGCGGGTACGCTGCCGATCGTGCGTCGGCCGCCGGTCGATCTGCTGGACCGGCTCGCAAAGCTCAAGGATTGAAGCCATTGGGGATGCGGGCAAGAAGCGATGACCGGGTCCGGCGCTGAACTCACGGCAGGCAGGGCAAAGCATGCGAACATTCGCGTCGCGCCGGCCGTGCTCGACGCCGCGCGCAAGGACGGCGAGGCGCTGCTTCGGGACCTCAAGACCTCGCACGCCGGGCTTTCGCAAGAGGAGGCCGATGCGCGCCTGCGCGCGGACGGCCCCAACGAGGTCGCGCAAGAGCGCAAGCCAGGCTGGTTCCTGCGCGTTCTCAAGATCGCGCGCAATCCGTTGGTGATCTTGCTTTCAACATTGTCGGCCATATCCTTTTTCACGGGTGATGCGCGTGCCGGCTCGGTGATGGCCCTCATGGTGGCGATGAGCGTGGGGTTGCGGTTCTGGCAGGAGGCTCGGGCGGATACGGCCGCTGAGAAGCTCAAGGCCATGATCCACGTGACCGCGACGGTGGTTCGCGACGGTGGACCGCGCGAGATAGCGCTCCGCGACCTGGTATCAGGGGACATCATCCAGCTGGCTGCGGGAGACCTTATTCCCGGGGACGTGCGGCTGCTGTCGCTGAAGGATCTCTTCGTCAGCCAGGGCAGCCTTACAGGAGAGTCGCTCCCGGTCGAGAAATCCCAAGAATCGCAAACGGTCGAGCAAAGTTCACCCACCGAGCTAAAGAACGTTTGCTTCATGGGGACGAGCGTGCAAAGCGGCACGGCGATGGCAGTCGTGGTCACGACTGGAGTGCACACCTACCTGGGCAGCATGGCTCGGTCCATCACCGGGGAGCGCGCGCCGACCAGTTTCGAGCAGGGGGTGACGCGGTTCACTTGGTTGATGATGCGGTTCATGGCCGTCATGGTGCCGTTGGTATTCTTCATCAACGGCCTCACCAAGCACGATTGGAAGGGTGCCTTCTTCTTTTCCATGGCCGTGGCAGTGGGTCTCACCCCCGAGATGTTGCCGATGATCGTCTCAGTGTGTCTGTCCAAAGGTGCGATCGCCATGAGCCGCAAGAAGGTCATCGTCAAACGGCTCGACTCCATCCAGAACTTCGGCGCCATGGACGTGCTCTGCACCGACAAGACGGGAACGCTCACCGAGGATCGTGTGGTCCTGATGCGGCATTGCGATGTCGCCGGGCGCGAGACGGAAAAGGTTCTTCTGTACGGATATCTCATCAGTTACTTTCAGACGGGGCTCAAGAATCTGCTCGATCGGGCCATTCTGGACAGCCGGGATTTCTGCGACAAAGCGACCGTCGAGAAATACAGGAAGCTCGACGAACTGCCGTTCGACTTCACGCGCCGCATGATGTCGGTGCTGCTGCAGGACCCGGACGGCAACGCGATTCTTCTCACCAAGGGCGCGCCGGAAGAGGTGTTCCTACGTTGTTCGCATTTTGAGCTCGACGGCAACGTGTCGGCCATGGACCCCGAACGCGTCGTCGGCTTGAAGCAGGAATACGACGGATTGAGCAACGACGGCTTCCGTGTGCTGGCGGTGGCCAGTAAGGAGTTGACGGGCAAGCAGCTCTGCGTGAGGGATGACGAGCGGAACCTCGTTCTTCGAGGCTACGTGGCTTTCCTCGACCCTCCCAAGGATACCGCGGCCAGTGCGCTCGAAGCTCTGCATCGGCATGGCATTGCCGTCAAGATCCTCACCGGCGACAACCATCTCATCAGCCGCAAGGTGTGCAAGGACGTTGGTCTCACCGCCGACCCAATGCTGCTCGGCGCGGACGTCGAGAAGATGAGCGATGCCGAGCTCGCCGCGTCCGCGCAGAAGGCGACCTTGTTCGCCCGCCTCTCGCCCGCCCACAAGGAGCGGGTGATCCGCGCCCTGCGCGATGCGGGGCACGTCGTCGGATTCATGGGCGACGGCATCAACGACGCCCCGGCCTTGCGCGCCGCGGACGTGGGTATCTCGGTGGATACCGCGACTGATATCGCCAAGGAGTCGGCGGATCTGATCTTGCTCGAAAGGGATCTGATGGTGCTCGAACAGGGCGTGATCGAGGGCCGCAAGGTGTTTGCCAACATCTTGAAATACATCCGCATGGGAGCGAGTTCCAATTTCGGCAACATGTTCAGCGTACTGGGAGCGAGCGCCTTTCTGCCGTTTCTGCCTATGGCTCCGATTCAGGTTTTGACGAATAATCTCCTATACGATTTCTCGCAGGTGCCGATCCCGGCAGACGCCGTGGATGAGGAACAAGTGGCGAGTCCACGGCCGTGGAACATCGCAGAAATCCAGCGTTTCATTCTCGTGATCGGTCCGATCAGCTCGATTTTCGACTACACCACTTTTTTCGTCATGCTGTGGGTGTTCAAGGCGGCGGATCCCGCTCACGCATCGCTATTTCAAACCGGCTGGTTCGTCGAATCGCTGATGACGCAGACGCTCATCATCCACGTCATCCGCACCAACAAAATTCCTTTTGTGGGAAGCCGCGCGAGCGGGCCGCTGATCTTCACCACCATCTCGATCATGGCCTTCGGCGCGTGGCTGCCGTCTTCACCCATGGCCGCCGCGCTCGGTTTCACAGCACTGCCGCCGCTGTATTGGCCGATTCTCTTGCTCACTCTGCTCGGCTACATGGCGCTGACACAGGTGATTAAAATGTGGCTGCTGCACAAACATTGGATCTAGGACGAATCACTACCATGTAAGCGGTGAGCCGCCGGCTACGAGCGCTAACCCATCCGTCGTAGACTTCTACTGCTGACTTGAGCCCTGAGGAGTGGGAGTGGGCGCGCGAGGCCGCTGGAATGACCCAGCGTCAGTTAGCTGCCGAGCTAAATCGGCCGCATTCCTTTGTCGGTCGAATAGAGGCGGGCGAGCGTCGTATCGACGTCATCGAATTCATCGAGATTGCCCGCATTCTCGGAGCAGATCCGAAACGCCTGTTTGAGCAGCTCCTCGGCTAGGCAGCCATCTCAGTCGCAATCACTCGGGAAAGAGCGTACTCGCGGGTGCAGCCAGGGCAGCCTAAGCTCAAATTTAAAGCGGACACAAAGGCGGACACAAGAGATAACCGAACCGCGTGTAAGAATTGGTCGGGGCGACAAGATTCGAACTTGCGACCCCTTGCACCCCATGGATTCCTTGACGAAACGAGATGCGACGCTATGTCACGCAATGAATCGGGTCATTGTTCAAAAATACCGTGTTTCTTAGGATTTAGTACGCTAATCACGTTGCGTGTTGTTTCCCGGTATCGCAGCGCGTATCCTCCGAAGAGTGTACCCAAGGTGTACCTAAACGCTATCTTTTCCCACCAATGTCCCGACCCCTTGTCAGCCGACTCACCAGCGCGGCGGTCGAAAAGCGCGGCGTAGGTACCCTTACGGACCCGGCAGTCGCCGGCCTGATGCTGCGGGTCCGGAAAACGAGCACCCGCGGCACCGTCCGCGAGTTTCGATTCAGGTACAAATTCAAGGGCCGGACCGGGGTCATCACGCTTGGCCACTTCCCGGGGCTGTCGCTCGCCGATGCCCGCGCCAGGGCGCAGCGGTTTCGCGATCTGCTTCAAGAAGGGATCAACCCGCGCAGCGCCATGAACCGGCCCAGCTCCCGGGCCGCCGCGGTCGACGTACTTGCCGAGGGCAATTCCCATAACGTGGCGGCGTTGATCAAGGATTTCACCGAGCGGCACCTGCGCAAGCGCCGCAGGCGCCCGGAGTATGCGGAGCGAATCCTTCAGAAGGAGCTTGCCGGCTGGTCGCACCGCGATGCGCGTACGATCAAGCCCCGGGAGGTGATCGAGCTATTGGACGCGATTGTCGAGCGCCCCGCCCCGGTCATGGCCAATCGGGTGGCGGGATTGCTCTCAGATGTTCCGGTTTGGAATCCATCGGCAGATTGTCGAGACCTCCCCGGTTCAGCTGCTCTTTCGCCCGGGGGGCACCGAACGGCCGCGCCAGCGCGCCCTCGATGACCAAGAGCTCGCCTCTCTCCTCGCCAACGTCGACGAGGTCACCAAGCGAGCGAAGCGCTCTGGTATCGCAATCCGGCTGATCCTGCTAACTGCTGTCAGGCGATCGGAACTCACCGGAGCCCGCTGGTCAGAGGTGGATCTGGAGGCCAAGGCGCCGGTTTGGGACATCCCGGCCGAGCGAACCAAGACCGGCGTTGCTTTCGCAGTCCCGTTGAATCCACCGGCGGTGGACCAGTTAAGGCGCCTGAAGAGACTGGCCGGCCGAAGCCCATGGGTATTCCCCGCGGAAACCGGTGACGGGGCCGTCGATGCGAGGCTCTTGACCCGCAGCATCGCACGGCTCCTCGAAACCTTTGCCGAGCACAAAGTGGGTGCCTTCACGCTGCATGACCTTCGGCGAACGGTACGCACCGGGCTTGCCAGGCTCGGCATCCGGCCGGACATCGCGGAGCGATGCCTGAATCATGCGCAGCCAGGCATCATCGAGACGTACGACACCCACCACCATCTCGAAGAGAAGCGCGATGCGCTAACTCGATGGGCCGATCACCTGCAATTGCTCCGCAATGGCAGTTAGCAGGTCTCGTGCGAGACGGGCTATGTCGGGTACCAGTCCAGCTCACCGCCGCGGGGGCAGCGGCTTCAAGATCCCAATCTGTGACGTTGAATCCAGGGGCGCCATCGCAGCCCTGTCTCGGCGACCGTATAACAACGGCTGCCGCTGGCCTATCCTGCAAGACGTGGGATTTGACTGCTGAGTGCTCACGGTTAGGTGCTGTGGCCAACCGGACTTATACTTATCTCGGAGGAGAACTGTCGTGTCCACACTTGCCAAAATTACGCACCGAGACCCCGATATCCTAAGCGGCAGCTTGGTATTTGTCGGTACCCGTGTTCCAGTCCGCTCACTTTTCGATTACTTGGAAGGCGGCGAGAGCCTTGATGAATTTCTGCACCAGTTTCCATCAGTAAAGCGCGAATTTGCCATTGCAGTGCTTGACGCGGCTTACGAAACTGTTGCGGCCGATGCGAATATTGCTTGACGAGAATTTTCCCGCAGACTTCGCCGCACTGCTGGTCGGGCATGAGGCGTCAAACGTGCATGGTCACGGCTGGGCAGGAATAAAAAACGGAGAGTTGTTACGCCGTGCTCATGGCGTATGCGAAGTGTTTGTAACGCTCGATCGCAATCTAGAGTTTCAGCAAAACATAAAAATACTGCCGTACGGGATCGTGGTAGTGCGGTCCCGCTCCAATCGTATTATTGACCTCACGCCACTCATTCCGGCGATTCTTCTGGCGGCCAGCCAAGTTGGCCCGGGGCGGGCTGTGACAGTGGGTGCGTAGCCCCCGGCTCGAGCGGTTGCCTATCAAGCAAGGGTGTACTAGACCATCCGGCAAATAAGCGGCCAAAACCGGTGGTAGGCTATGTGGGGCTACCGCCGCCAAAAAAGTGGCCAAGGACGACCTAGAATATGCGTAGCTCTTTGCTGATTCCAGGGTTGGCGTTTCTAGCGGGATGGCTATTCGCCTAACCAGGCAGCGTTTAAGTCGTCCATCTATGAGCACGTACACGCTGGAATGCCACTGGATGCGGCGGTGCTCAAACTTCAACAAATGCAAATGAAGTGTTCTGGCACCAATGTAGTAACTTGCGATCGGCTGCGCCAGCGCTTTGCTTCCGTAGAGTTGCATCGAACGAGTTCATCTGGAGGCGGCGCAGACAAGTCCGGTGTCGCGGTCGTCAAAGTGGATCCTATTACTTGTGCGGGACTTTGAAAACAGCCTGGTTACCTTTTCGCTAGGATGGCGGCGACGTGTTCACCGGTGTCGCCCGTCCGGCGGCAAGCGGCCAGTTTCGGACATACACACCATGGATCCGCACGGCACAAAGCCGTCATTGAAATCGTATCGCTGCAGTGAAGGCGAGACAGTTGCGGATCCCCGTACAGCATGATAGGTTACATGTAACTCTCTGGAGTAAGATCATGCTCGACAAAGTAAGGTCGTCACGCGACAAGGTCAGACTGCATCGCGAGCGCCTGCGGGCTCAAGGCTTTCGGCCCGTGCAGATTTGGGTTCCCGACGTGAGGGCGCGTTCTTTCATGGCTGCCGCGCGCAAGCAGTCGGCGGCTATTGCTGCCAGCAAGCGGGCGACCGCGGACCAGAAGTTCATGGACGCCGTGTCGGAAGACTTTGGTGCATGAAGCGGGGTGAGGTGTGGACTGTCTCCGGCGGAGCGCCATATGCAGGCAAGCCGCGACCCGCAGTGATTGTGCAGGAGGACGGCTTCGCAAACACGAATTCCATAACCCTCTGTGTATTTACGACCGACCCAACGGAGGCGCCGCTCCTGAGGATGCCGATTGAACCCACCACGCGCAATGGCTTGGCGACAGCTTCTCGCTTGATGATCGACAAAATCACGACCGTCCCGAAGGCGCGGCTGGGGAAGCGAATCGGCCGGCTCAACGACGAAGACATTGTGCAACTGAACCGTGCCCTCACCGTTTTTCTCGGATTGGCAAGATGAGGAGTGGGGGTCGACGCGGGGAGTTTGCACCGGCACGATGAGGGAAGCCATGTCAGGCGGCAATCGGCCCAAGTGTGGCCGTTGACCCGATGAGCATGATCGCCGCTAACCGGCGATTCGGTTCACCAGGTAAACTGCCCGCAGAAATGTACATGGAGGTATTTGCGTGAGAATGCTACCGATACTCGAATTCGTAGCAGCCATTGCATTTAGCGCGTCGGCGTCCTCGGGCAGCATCACTGTTGGGGCGCCCCTGACAACCGGCGATGTATCCATCTACGAGGACGGACACACCATCGGTCATCGGGATCTCTCGCCAGTTCAGCTGAATGGGATCTCTCGTTGGCTTGATCAACATACATCGGGCTGGCAGGGAATGGTCACCCCAGCATCGCCCGAACCTGTAGAACTTGAAGTAACCGTCAAACACCAAGACGGTAGCGCAACACGCATGAGCATCATTGCTCGGTCTGGCGGCGGACAGTACCTGCGCCTTACCGGCCCAGGCACCATGGCCTACCGATCGCTATTCGGCTCTTTCAAATCTTGGGCGGCCATTCGCACGTTGTCGGACCTGGAACTCGCGGCGCTCCGGAGTCAGGTTGGCACAAATTGAACTCACCATCCGGCGGCAGCCGGCCAGAACTTGACAGTCGCGGGTCCGACCTGGTCGCCCCAGAGCGGCCGTTGGCTGCTTGCGATTATGCACTTTGTACCGTATTCGCCGAGACATGATCCCGGACTACTACCTGCTTAGTTTTCCCAGAGACGCGGGCGAACCCTCGCCGACCGATCTCTCGGAGATGCTCGTGCTAGGTATGACACGTGCACAGTCGCTAGCCCAAAAACGCGTGGGTGACCCGGGCGCCTACAGCGTGCTCTACAGCGGCTACAGTGCGAGGCGTGAGCAAGGTTGGCACCTTCATATAGTCCTCTTAACGGGGCGCTGGAAGAAGGCATGGCTGTATCTGGTACTCGCCGGAAAGAACGCGCTGTAAGCCGTGGGCCTTCGACGCGACGACGCTCCTCGCTTCTCCCGATGAACATCGAACGCTGGGAGGCGCTACTTGGTGAACTCGGCGTCGCGCCGGAGACCGACACATTTTCTCGATTGCAAGCTGCTTATGCGCAGAAGCATCGCGCGTACCATACGTCGCGACACATCGATGAGTGCCTCTCGCTACTCGACGAAATCAAACACCTCGCCCAACGCTCTGCCGAGGTGGAGTGCGCACTGTGGTTTCACGACGCGATCTATGAGCCAATGTCGAAATCAAACGAGGAGCGGAGTGCGGACTGGGCGGCAAGATTCGGCGTTCACGCTGGTGTGGCATCCGATGCGATAGCTCGAATTCGCGCACACATCATGGCGACGCAGCACGTCGCATTACCTGTTGATGACGACTCCAGACTGGTAGTGGACATCGATCTGGCGATTCTTGGCGCTACCCCGAGTCGGTATGAGGAATTCGAGCGCGACGTGAGAACGGAATACCGGTGGGTGCCAGGCATCGTTTACCGTCCAAAGCGGGCAGCAATACTGCAATCGTTTCTTGATCGGCCACGGATCTATCATTGGGAGCCGGTGTTCGAGCGCCTTGAGCGCAAAGCCCGAACAAATCTGTCTGGAGCTGTCCGAACGCTAGTCGGCGGAGCGTGACGTCCGTGCGCCGCATCCGTCGCCACCCGGCCAGTTTGAGAGATTCGACCTGTCAGAAGGCGTGCCCGCGAGCCGTCATTCCGTACTGCATCGATTGTCGTCTGATTGTGCATTCTGATTTCGGCGCATGGACATGATTGTTCGTGGGGACCCTGAGCTTCACTCGCCTTTTAGTGCAGGAAAAAAGTAGCGGCCGGCGAGGTGGGACTGGCCTCGCCGACCGCTGCGTCAACTGCTCTGTAACGCAAGCGGATCAATTCCACACGGGTCTGAGCACGAAGTAGGGACTGTAGCCGATTGCAGGTGCCTTATTCGGATCGCTGATGTCCGTGGAGAGAAGATTTCCAGCCCCAATGCGCGATGCGAGGTAATACCCGCTGACCGTCTGTATAGTGTACTCGCAGCTGCCAATGTCCTTGATTACGAATTGCTCCCACGCCTGTGCTACCGTCCGGTTGGTCGCGAGAGCGTTGCCACCTAACAGACCCCCACCGTCAACGGCAGTGACGTAGTTCGTTCCGTCGGAAGTCTGCAAGGCGTAGGTGCCGTTAGGCTGCTGAATGAATGTGAACTCTGTCGATGCGTCGTCCTCGTAATCTTCATAAATGGGGCTCGATGCAAGTCCGCCCCCATTAATAGCCTGCAACATACCCTCGAAATAATTCGGCACCCCGTCGTATTCACCATCGGCGAAACTGATTCGATATTTATAGCCAGAACCCAGGTCTCCGCACTGCTGGGGATAAACTACGACGTAATAGTCTTGCGGAAGGGATCCATAGTTAGTGCCGATGGCGTTTGTGGACTGACCTGGCCCGGCAGAAAAATACAGAAAGTAGTCATAATAGGTCTCGAGGGTATAGCCACCGTAAGCATGGGCATCCTGGGGCTTGAGAAGAGTCGCATCGCTAGCTGCGGTGCCTGTAGTCTGGGTGACGTACGGCCCGCTAGTCACTCCTGGGTTCACCGAGACGTAGTATCCATTCTCGGTCACAAAGCTCTGGTAGCCCGATCCGGACGGCACAACCGTGAAGCGTTCATAGGTACCAGTCCCTGTCCCCGAGGTGGTCAACGCGTTGAAGGCCTGGCCACCTCCGTCAGTTGCGGTCAAAAAATAGTTTGCCCCTAGCAGGTTGATATATGTGACCAGCGCGACTTGTCCCGGATACGGCACGAAGTAGGGCGTCGGATTAATTGGGAAATGAGTCAACGACGGCGATACGGCTGTGTTCAGCCGATCGCTTGCCGGGGTCTGCGAAAACCCCTCTGCGTAAACTAGAAGCCCAGCCACCAGGGCGGCGGCGACGGTAATCGTACGTTTGTTCATGATGACTCCTTGCGTGCTGAAAGTAGGTGAACATGAGCCAAGAATTGGTTTATCCACTCACTAGATCGCTATTCGAGGATGAGAAGTGCCATGCGCGAGCGGTAGAGCCATTCCGTTCAATGGATGCTTGCAATCGCACCTGTCCTTCCCCGCTGCCGCCTGACTTCTGCTGAGCACATGGGGGTGGACTTGGCTTCATTGGACTGTCTTAAGGAGAGCGGATCGACACTGCGGGCCTAACATCATTCGCTGTGAGTTTTCACGGCGGCTCACCGAGATGATGCATTTTCAATGGGATGCGGAATTAGCCTGCCCTAGAGCCGCCGTCCCTGAGCGTCAGGACCGGGTCGACTGGAGACAGATGATAGACCGACGGACCTTGCCTAGAAGAGTCTCAAGGCAAAGGTGTACCCAAGGGTGTACCTAACCCGAAATCTCGACACGCGTAAGTAATTGGTCGGGGCGACAAGATTCGAACTTGCGACCCCTTGCACCCCATGTAAAAAGAAGGTGAAACGCCCTGCAACGGATTGCAACCGCGAATCTAGCTAAAACCGCCATTTTTACAGTATCTCAGCAACATATTGCGACGTGGTATTGTTGCGTCTCGTCTCAACGTGTTGCAGGAAATTGGGACCACAATGGGACCACGGTTGCGACCCCTTGTCATTCAGCGCTCGGGTTTTGCCACGGAATTGCCGTGCGTCGCCTGACCGTCAGCTGTATTGAGGGCCTCGAACCCGAGGCGGCCCGGTACGAGCTAACCGATCCCGCCGTTCCTGGTCTGCAGCTTCGCGTCGAGCCCACAGGCGCCAAGTCGTGGATCCTACGTTACTACTGGCGCGGCAGGCGGGTTCGTCTGTCCCTTGGTACCTATCCCGAGGTTTCACAACGGGGCGCCCACGAAGCAGCCAGCCACGCCCGCAAGCTCCTCGAGGACGGCATCGACCCCAGGCGCGCCGAGCGCCCGTCGGCGAAACGCCGGCTCACTTCAATGCCCACGGACGGAAGCGCAGCGCCGGCGAACAGGCATAGCATCGAGAACCTGGCCGACGAGTTCATGCGCCTGCACATCCGCGGCGCCCAGAAGCGCAAGCGCCCCGAGTACGTCAAGCGAGTGCTCGATGTTGATGTGCTCCCCATGTGGAAAGGCCGGGACGCTCGCACCATCAAACCCCGCGAGGTCGTTGAGCTGCTCGACGGTATCGTGCAGCGCGGCTCCCGGGTGATGGCAAACCGTGTCGCCGGGCTGCTCTCGCAGATGTTTCGCTTCGGCGTGCACCGCGATCTAGTCGAGGCCTCTCCCGTACAGCTACTCTATCGCCCGGGCGGCAGGGAGCGGCCGAAAGATCGGACCCTCACCGATACCGAGATCAAGGCGTTGCTGGCCAATCTGGATGAGAGCCTGCGCTCGCCGCGCATGGCGTCCGGACTCCGAATCCTGCTTCTCACCGGGCAGCGCCGCGGCGAACTCGCCCTCGCCCGCTGGCGCGATATCGACTTCGAGGCCAGAACCTGGACCATCCCTGCTGCGCATTCGAAGACCGGCATCGCACACCTACTGCCACTCTCGCCAGCCGCGGCACAGGAATTTGAACGCCTCAAACGCATTGCCGACGGCAGTAGCCATGTCATGCCGACCGAGGACGGCGATGAGCCGAGCGATCCGAAGCTCATCACTCGCGTGGTTGCGCGCAACCTGAAATCCCTCGCGGAGCTCGGTGTCCGCGCGTTCACGCCGCACGACCTGCGCCGGACTTGCCGAACGGGCCTCGCGAAGCTCGGTGTGGCCGACGCAGTTGCCGAGCGCGTCCTCAACCATGCTGCGCCAGGCATCGCCGGCGTCTACAACAAACACGACTACCTTGATGAAATGCGCCTGGCGCTCGACAAGTGGGCCGCACACCTCTCCGGGATGGAAAATTCCGGAAGCTGATTACCCGGGAAAGACTTTGCCTGCCCGGCGCATGGGACTTCGCGGGACGTGGGCTACCGGCCGATCTCCAAGGGCCATCGTGGCAGCGCATTGTTGCAAGAATCGTGGCGCCCTGAACTTTGTCTGCTCGGTCGCGAACGTCAAGTCCCGACCTCTAGTTGACTGTCACGACAGTCCGCTTCCCGGCAATGGGTTCACGAGAAGTCGCCCCCTTTGAGACTGGAATCAAAAGGAGTCTTTTAGAGTGTACTGCCCGCCGATGCAAAACAAACGCAATATCTGATGCTCAAGGGAAACTTAACGCCATAGTCTTCGGCACCGGCCGTTCGGGTCTCTACACTTCGCTCTCCAGGTTCGCTTGCGGCTCGGCACGTTTATCCAGGTTTGGGCCACCCAAAGGTGCGACGACAATCGTTCCTCGGGCACTTCCGTGCCGTGCTAGGTGGATCACTCCCCACCCCCACAAGGTGTCGAACAGCGGCCCAAGCGTTGCACCATAAGTACTGACTGCGTACCGCACGCCTAAGTGGCGCGGAGTCAGTTCGTCGCGTGTTATCAGGTCATCGGCCATCATTTGCCGAAGCTGTTCACGGAGCACCTTCGTCGTGACACGCGGTATCGCCCGACGAAGCTCCCCAAAGCCCCTCGGCTTTTCGAGAAGCCGCTGGAATACCATCGGCTTCCAGCGTCCTTCAATCACGGCTATCGCCGTGTAGAGCGGGCAAGCCGCGCGCTCTGCATACGCATTTTGTCCTCGCAGCATTTTTTTCCTCCAGCGAGCTCCGGGTACTTCAAAGTACCTGCTTGTTTGGACGGCTAGTCAAGCGCCACAATAGTCAAAATGGAGGGCATGTGCCGTGATTCGATTGTACAGAGTCATTCTTCCAGTGAACGATATCGAGCGAGCCGCGCAATTCTATGGGGCGCTGCTCGATGCGAGCGGATCGAGAGTTTCGCCCGGACGTCACTACTTCGGGTGCGGCGGCGTCATTCTCGCGTGCTTTGATCCTCGCGCGGATGGCGATCCCTGGGACGCCTCACCAAATCCTGACCACGTGTATTTCTCCGTGACCGATTTGGAAGGTACCCTCAGAAGCGCGCGCGACGCGGGTGCCGTCATTTTGCGCCCTATCGAAACTCAGCCCTGGGGCGAGAGAAGCTTTTATTGCACAGACCCGTTCGGCAACAAGCTCTGTTTCGTCGCGACCGACACCCTGTTTACCGCCGGGCTGCTGAACTAGGCGTGCACGAGAGTACTCATCGTTTATGAATAGCTCAGGCTACTCGACTTCACAAAGGGCGAGGCGGAGGACCTGGCTTCGGGATGGAAAGCTCACTATTGGGAGCCGCTCGCAAAGGTCCTCGCATAATCCCGCGGCTGGCTGCCCAACAGTGGTCTGCCGCCGAACTGATTTGCTTGGCGGACTGAAGACAGTCCAATATCAGCGCAACTGATGGAGCGGATGGAGTTGTATATGAAAGCATCCGTGTTTGTAGGCACGAGCGTCGATGGATTTATCGCTCGCCACAACGGCGATTTCGACTTTCTTCCCGAGGGCGGGGGCGAGCCTCACGGCTACGATGAGTTCATGGCGAGCGTAGACGTGTTGGTAATTGGTCGAAACACGTTTGAGAAAGTTTTGACGTTCGAAAAATGGCCGTATGCTGACAAGCGTGTCGTTGTACTGAGTAGCCACACCATCGATTTCTCGTCTGTCCGTGGCGCTGTCGTCGAACATATGTCTGGCCCTCCTGGTGAAATCGCGGCCCGACTGGCAACGAGTGGGGCTAAGCATGCGTACATCGATGGCGGAATCACGGTGCAAGGATTCTTACGCGCGCGTCTTATTCAGCGGATCATTGTTACGCGCGTCCCAGTACTCATTGGAGAGGGAATCTCCTTATTCGGGTTGCTTCCGCATGATGTTCAGCTTCGCCATATCCTTACGCAGACCTATCCAAGCGGACTCGTGAAGAGTGAATACGAGGTGGTTCCCTAACCGCGCCGGCACAAGATGCAAGCGCTTCGCCGTACTCGCAAACAAGAAAACAAACGAGACCGGTCGAGTGATTCGTGGCATTGATGCCAATAATGCTTTAGGGGCGTTAAGTACCAACCCGGTTCGCAGTCAAGACACACTGGCGTTCCGGCCACCCCAACTCCGGGTTGATCGCAAAAACGTGGGTGCCTCCCCTGCGGCCGCCGTCATCGATTCCGCCTCAGCCCGCGTTCGCACCGCTAACGACAAGAGCGGTCGATACGGAAGTCGTGGTCGAGTTGGCGCCCGGCATCGAGGTGGTGTCGATCATCACCAAAAAGTCCGCGGAATAACTGGGACTTAAGCCCGGTGCCAAAGCGTATGCGATTGTCAAAGCCTCCAACGTGATGATCGGAGTCGACTGAGAGACCGGCGCCCCCACGATGTGCGCCGCACCGGAATCGCCGAACGTCCGGTTCTAGGCGATCGTTTCGGCACCGCCATTGACTGCAGTTGGCCGACCAGCGACCAATTAGCTTCTCTAGACCTGCCATCCAGCGAGATAATTCGGCGACTGTCGCCATCCGGCAAATCGCGACCCGTTTCTGCCGGTCGTCAACGGCCGCCCGTGGCGAGCGGCAGCTCTTCGGGGTCAGACATTAGAACTCCACAATCTGCACTGGACCGTCAAATTCGAGACTGAGCGACTTCGCAAATTCCACCACCGCCGCCAGTGATTCGTCCGGGTGACTCGAAGTAAGCATCTCATAGGGTCGAGTGCCGTCGCCCACGCAGACCTCGTCAATGATGTCCTCGATGAGGCTTGTATCACCTCCCGCTACGGCAACGAACGTGACACCGTCTCGAATAAACGCCTGTACAAGCGGTTCGAGTCCTCCGTGAAGGCCGTTGGGACAATGAAGCACGATCTTCGCTAGATATGGCACACCCGTCTCCAAACTCGTGGTTCCCTTCTCGACCCTGCCGCCTGCCGCCGTTATGGCGCGCTCAAGATTGGACTTGGCCGATCTGTTTGCACAGTAATGGGACCTTCCTGCACAGCACCGTAATACGTCACAGAAACTCTGAACCACGCCGGGAAGACCTGCTCGATGCTTTTTCCGAGACGCTGGGCAAATCTAGACGCCTCTGCAAGTGAACAGCTATTGCCATAGTCCGCCAAGTAGATGGGCTCGCCATCGTCATCAAACACCACATGGCCGCTACAATCGTAGGCGAAACAGTATCCATTTGCGGTGGTCCCGTCGGCTAGATGGTATTTTGTAAGGGCAACGTAAGCGTCGTAGATTTTGATGTCATCGATCGGTTCGACGGCAGTGGCGAGTGCTCGGTCCGGAAGCTCGACGCGCCAGATCGGAGTGTGTTCGAAGTCTCGGGAATTTAGGATGCTGAATGCTTTACGTTGAGGAGTCATGGCGGACACGTAGCCTTTTGAATACCGATTCGGGAAACCCTAGCGTACCGCAGGCCACGAATGGAAGCTCTGGGTCAACCAATTCGCTGAGATCGATTGCCGCTTTTGGCCCCACGGACTAAACCGCTCGCGCAGTAGGGGTGGCTTCGTTTCTGGGCCTGGCGGTAGCTGAGGTCTTTGGCTTCGTTTCGTATGTTGCACGGTGAGGCGATCCGCCTCGCTCTACGATAGGAACCACAGCCATGAACGAGTCCACCCAAGGCACCTCTGTGCCGCGTCAACGCATGATCGAAGACATGCGGATGCGCAAGCTCTCACCGAAGACCCAAGCCACCTATATCCGCGCCGTGCGCCGATTCGCCGCTTACCTCGGCCGCTCCCCCGATGCTGCCACGGTCGAGGAGTTGCGCAACTACCAGTTGCATCTGGTCGATCAGGGCACCTCGCCGATCACGCTCAACGCCACCATCACCGGATTGAAGTTCTTCTTCGACGTGACGCTCGATCGTAGCGAGTTGATGGCGAAGATGAAGCCGGTGTTCGTGCCACGCACGGTTCCCGTGGTGTTGAGCCGCGAGGAGGTCGTGCGCCTGATCAGCGGCGTGCAGGAACTTGAAGCACCAGACGGCCCTCCCGGTTGCCTACGGCGCCGGCCTTCGCGCCAGCGAAGTGGCGGCGCTCAAGGTCGGGGATGTTGACGGTAAACGCATGACGCTTCGCATCGAACAGGGCAAGGGCGCGAAGGATCGCTACGCCATGCTCTCGCCGGTGTTGCTGCAACGGCTGCGCACCTGGTGGCGAGTGGCAAAAGCCCAGGGCAAGATGCTCGAGGGCGGCTGGCTGTTTCCGGGCCTGAACCCGGTCGAGCCCTTGAGCGCGCGGCAACTGAACCTCGCCATACATGAGGCCGCCCTCGCCGCGCGCATCGACAAGCGCGTCTCGATGCATTCCCTGCGCCACGCGTTCGCCACCCATCTGCTCGAACAGGGCGAAAATATCCGCACCATCCAAGTGCTGCTTGGGCATAAAAAGCTGGACTATCTCCCGCGCCGGACTATGTCCCGTTGAGCCGCGATCAGGCGGCTTGGACAGCCTGTTGCTGCTCACAGAGCGGGACATAGCCATGCTCCCTGCTGGGCACTTCCGCCCGCGAGGGGAGCACGCCGATGAAGAAGCCAACTTATGAGAGAGCCAGAGCACTCGTCCGCCGCGCCACTGGCCCGCTGGCGAGTCATCTTGATCCATTTATCGTCTCATTGATCGAGCAGCAGTACCGAGCTAGCGTCACTTACATCAAGGCGCGGCACGGACTGGCCTTAGATCGCTGGCTTGCAAAGCGCCGGGTGGTGTTGCCCGATCTTTCTGAAGCGCAGATCGAACGGTATCAGAACCGCTGTCGGCATCGACGCGGAAGCATTCGGATCGCGACTCGACAGATCGAGCGCAAGGCGGTGGCGCAGCTGCTCGAGTTCTTGCGCGCTCGGAGTGTGTGTCCCGCCGCCCGTGTCGTGACCACGGCGGCTGACGATCTGGTCGCTCGCTTCGCGCAGCATCTTCAAGATCAGCAAGGGCTCGCATACACAACGATCGAGCGCTACTGCTGGGTCGCACGGCAGTTTCTCCACCATCGCTTTGGCCGCGGCGCAGTCGATCTACGCCTGCTGCGCGCCTCCGATGCGATCGCTTTCGTAAAACGAGAGAGTCAGCGACTGCAGGCTCCGGCACTCAAATGCGTCACGAACAGCCTGCGCTCGCTCTTGCGCTATGCACAGTTTCGAGGCGAGGTGGTCCCGGCCACGCTCGCCGCTGCAGTGCCGGCCGTGTCGGCCTGGAGCACGACGCCTGCTTTGCCCAAGGCGATATCGCCGGAGCATGCACGGTGTGCGATCGACAGCTGCGATCTCAGGACTCACGTCGGGCTACGCGATCGCGCCGTGCTGCTCCTTCTTGCACGATTGGGTCTTCGCGCTCACGAGATCGTCGCGCTGCAACTCGGCGATCTGGACTGGCACCGTGGCCACATCCGTTTGCGGGGTAAGGGAGGTCGTGAGCAACTTTTGCCGTTGCCGACCGAAGTCGGGGCGGCCATCGCCGCCTATCTACAGAAGGGACGGCCCGCAAGTCATGATCGGCACGTGTTCCTGCGATCGCAAGCGCCCATCCGCGGCTTGATCGTCGGTTCGGACGTGATTGGATCGATCGTGCGCTCCGCATTGGAACGAGCCAGAGTCGCTGCACCGCATCGCGGCTCGCACCAGTTTCGGCATGCCCTGGCAGTGAACATGCTGCAGCACGGTGCCTCGTTGGAGGAGATCGGGGAAGTTCTTCGTCATCGCAGCCCGCAGACCACCTCGATCTATGCTCGAGTCGATATCAGCGCTTTGCGGTCGCTCGCCCTGCCGTGGCCAGGAGGTGCGCGATGAACACCCTGCGCGAGGCTCTACAGGAGTACGTCACTCTGCGCCGCAGTCTCGGTTTCAAGCTTCGGGAGGCCGCCACCCTGCTCGGACGGTTTGTCGCGTTCATGGAAGAGCGCCACGCGCCACACATCACGACACAGCTCGTTCTGGAGTGGGTGCAGCAGGGGAAGACGGTGCAGCCGCCAGAGCGCGCACGCCGATTGTGCTTCATACGCGGTTTCGCCCGCCATCGCAGCGCCACCGATCCGCTGACCGAGGTGCCCCCATGGCAGCTCTGTCCGTCCCGATCGACCCGAGCCCGGCCTTATCTCTACAGCGAACAGGAGGTAAAAGATTTACTGGCGGCCGCGCTGCATCTGCCGACGGCATGGCCCTCGACACCGTTGCGACCTTGGGTCTTTCATTGCTTCCTCGGTTTACTCAGCGTCACGGGCTTGCGCTGCTCCGAAGCGCTCGATCTGAAGCTCGAGGATGTCGATCCCGATCAGGGCGTTCTCACGATCCGGTCCGCCAAGTTCGGACGCTCCCGACTCGTGCCTCTGCATGCCACCACACGCACCGTACTCGTCGATTACCTGCAGCGACGCCAACAGTTCCTCGGTCCACGCCGTTCGGATTTCGTGTTCGTCTCCAACCGTGGAACACGACTGGATGGCGGGCGCGTTCGTCGGGCCTTCTACGCGCTGTCCCGGCGAACGGGCCTGCGTGCGTTGGGCAGTCGCAACGGCCCTCGGCTGCACGATTTCCGGCATCGTTTTGCCGTTCAGGTACTTACCCGCTGGTACGAGTCGGGTGAGGATCCGGCGCGGCGGCTGCCAGAGCTCTCGACCTATCTCGGGCACGTCTATGTCGCCGGCACGTACTGGTATCTGAGCAACTCCCCGGAACTGATGGCCCAGGCGATGAGGCGGCTCGAGCGCCGATGGGGAGAGTCGCCATGAGCACCCCGACTTTTCCCATTCTCCTGGAGCGATTCTTCACCCAGCGCTTGATGCAGCAGCGCGAGGTGAGTGCTCATACGATCGCCTCCTACCGCGACACGTTTCGGCTGCTGTTGAAGTTTGTACAGAAGCGTCTTCGCAAAGCGCCCAGCACACTCTCGCTCGAAGACATCGATGCGTCCATCGTGGTCGATTTCCTCGACGAGCTAGAGAAGGCTCGCAAGGTCACCCCCAGAACCCGCAACCTTCGCCTGACCGCCATCCACTCGTTCTTCCGATACGTGGCGTTCGAAGCCCCTGCCCACGCAGCGCAGATCCAGCGCGTGCTCGCTATCCCGCCCAAGCGATTTGCCCGGAAGCTGGTGCCGTTCCTCACCCGACCCGAAGTCGATGCACTACTCGCGGCGCCCGATCAGCGAACCTGGTCGGGGCGGCGCGATCACGCGCTCATCCTGCTCGCCGTTCAGACTGGGCTACGGCTTGCGGAGCTGACGGGCCTTCGTCGCCAGGATCTGCATCTGGAGACCGGCGCGCATGTCCGTGTGATCGGTAAGGGACGCAAAGAGCGGTGCACGCCGCTGAGCAAGAACACCCGCTCCGTGCTCGTCGCGTGGCTCAGAGAACCTCCCAGACAGTCGGACCAGCCAGTGTTCCCGAACGCCCGCGGCGGTCGCCTGAGTGCACACGGTGTGCACTATCTGGTAGCCAAGCATGTCGCTGTAGCGACTCGTACCTGCCCGTCGTTGGGCAGCAAACGCGTGAGCCCCCACGTGCTGCGCCACGCCGCCGCGATGGACTTGCTCCAACAGGGGATCGACAGGTCCGTGATCGCACTCTGGCTCGGCCACGAGTCGATTGAGACGACCCAGATGTACTTGGATGCCGATCTTGAGCTGAAGCAGCGGGTTCTCGATGCCGTCGTGCCTCCTAACGGCAAGCCAGGACGCTATCGACCCGGCGACAAGCTGCTCGCTTTTCTCAATAGTCTCTGACCGTACAGACTATGTCCCGCTCGCATGCCCGTTTCGCCCTTGCCAAGCGGCCCCGCTACGGGTCGGGACATAGTCCGGCGCGGGAGATAGTCGATACTATTGCCCGCGGGCAATAGGCTGGAGACTACGGCGCTCTATACCCAGGTGGGCACCGAGATCTTGCGCCAGGTGATCGGTCCTCTGGAGCCCGGCCCCGCACCGTAAGCCTCCGTGCAGCGTCCCGCCCTGGAGGTCGCGGATATCTTCCGCGCCCACGGGCCGGCGTGGCGAGAGCATCAGCGGGGGCACTTGAGCCTCGGCCAGCTGAAGGTCATGTCGGCCATCTAGCAGTGCCGCAGCCTCGCGCTCGGCGGCCATGCGCTGCGCTGTTCGTCGTGCGCGCAAGCGCAGATCGCCTACAACTCGTGCCGCAACCGGCATTGCCCGAAGTGCCAGAGCAGCGCCGCGCAGCGCTGGCTCGAAGCACGCCAGGCCGACCTCTTGTCCGTGCCGTACTACCACGTGGTCTTCACCTTGCCCGCGCCGATCAGCGCCATCGGCTACACCAACAAGGAGATTATTTATGGCTTATTGTTCGACATCGCCGCCGAGACGCTGCGCACGATCGCCGCCGATCCGAAGCACTTAGGAGCCCGGATCGGCACGACCCTGGTGCTGCACACCTGGGGTTCGGCACTGACTCATCATCCGCATGTGCACGGCATCGTGCCCGGCGGCGGTCTCGATGCAGACCGGTGGGTTGCCTGCAAGCCGGGCTTCTTCCTCTCCGTGCGGGTACTGTCGCGTCTGTTCCGGCGCCGCTTCCTCGAAGAGCTTCAGAACCTCCATCGTGCCGGACAACTGAAGTTCTTCGGCGGGCATATTGATCTATCCGACGCCACGGCCTTCGCCGACTGGCTCACGCCGCTGCGTCAATGCGAGTGGGTGGTCTACGCCAAGCGCCCGTTCGCAGGACCTGAGCAGGTTCTCGCTTATCTGTCGCGTTACACCCATCGGGTGGCGATCTCCAACTCCCGGCTTCTGGCCCTGGATGATCGTGGCGTCACCTTCCGCTGGAAGGACTACCGCGAGCACGGACGCACGCGCTACAAAACCATGACCTTGAAAACCGATGAGTTCATGCGTGGCTTCCTGCTGCACGTGCTGCCCTCGGGCTTTCATCGGATCCGCCACTACGGCCTTCTCGCCAACGCCAACCGCAAGCACGATATTGCTACCGCTCGCGATCTTCTGCATCAGCCAGCGCCAGCGCCTTCCGCTGCGCCCGGCGATGGCAGCGCCGATCACGCCTGCGTCCGACCCACCTTCGTGTGCCGACACTGTGGCGCCCCGATGCTCGTCATCGAGACCTTCGCCCGAGCTCAGCACATCCGTGGCCCACCGAGCTTATCGGCCGCACCATGATCGACATCGGATCAATCGCTAAAACTTCCCTCTCGGCATTTGCCAACTCTATGCCGTCGCGAACCCCTATGGCCACGTTCTG